>JGI24144J35610_10000089_pt1 | contig 31028 bp, 38 predicted proteins | sample BarGraIncu01121A_FD_35610 | JGI IMG/M metagenome (IMG submission 35610)
CATCGACCCAATCATAGATGGTCGGTATTGCTCTGTTCCCTTTGGTGTCGATGAAGCCCCACTTCTTCTTGAGTTCGACACGAGCAAGGCCCTCACTGAAGGGAGTCTTCTCACCAAAGGCCGGTACCGCCATGTTCCCCTTGGTGTCGACGTACCCGTACTTTCCATTGAGTTTGACTGGCGCAAGATCCTCGCTGAAGGGGCCTACGTCATCATAGACAGTAGGTACCGCCATGTTCCCCTTGGTGTCGACGTACCCGTACTTTCCATTGAGTTTGACTGGCGCAAGATCCTCGCTGAAGGGGCCTACGTCATCATAGACAAAAGGTACCGCCATGTTCCCCTTGGTGTCGACGTACCCGTACTTTCCATTGAATCTGACAGGCGCAAGACCCTCGCTGAAGTCATCGGCCCAATCATAGATGGTCGGTATTGCCCTGTTGCCTTCGGTGTCGATGAAGCCCCACTTCTTCTTGAGTTCGACACGCGCAAGAAGGTCATTGCTGAAAGAAAGTGCCCCGTCATAGATGGCGGGGATGACCATGTTCCCTTTGGTGTCGATGAAGCCCCACTTCTTCTTGAGTTCGACACGAGCAAGGCCCTCGCTGAAGGGGCCTACGTCATCATAGACAGTAAGTACCGCCATGTTCCCCTTGGTGTCGATGAAGCCCCACTTCTTCTTGAGTTCGATACGCGCAAGACCTTCGCTGAAGTCATCGGCCCAATTATAGATAGCAGGTATTACCAACTTCCCCTTGGTATCGATGAAGCCCCACTTCTTCTTGAGTTCGACACGAGCAAGACCCTCGCTGAAGGAGCCTTCGTCATCATAGACAAAAGGTACTGCCATGCCCCCCTTCGTGTCGATGAAGCCCCACTGGCCGTAGTAGCGTTTGACAGGCGCAAGACCCTCGCTGAAGGAGCCTTCGTCATCATAGACAAAAGGTACCGCCATGTTTCCCTTGGTGTTGACGTACCCACATTTGTCATTCAGTCTGACAGGGGCAAGACCATCGCTGAAGGAACCTACGAAATCATAGATGGGTCTTATCACCAATTTCCCCTTGGTGTCGACGTGGCCCCATTTGCCGTTGCGTCTGACGGGTGCAAGTCCCTCGCTGAAGGGACGTGCCAAATCATAGACAGCAGGGATTGCCACGTTCCCCTTCGCATCAATGTAGCCCCATTTGTCATTCAGTTTGATGGGGGCTAAACCCTCCCTGAAGGGACCTGCACCGTGGTAAATGGCTGGCACTATCATCTTCCTGCCCCCGTCGCAGAAGCCCCATTTGTCACTCTTTCGGTAAGGGATGAGCGATGCGACCTTCTTTCTTCTGGGCAACCTTGCCCCGCACCGAGGACAGAGAACAGGGCCATCAGGGATTTCTTTTCCACATGTTGGACAAAGCATTGAGCGCCTCCTTTTCAGATAATGCGACTCACGGCTCTTCTGCGGCGTTGTCAGCAATGGTGAAAGAACCACTACACAACAAGCACAAACTGCTCCTTGGCAATTCGCGTCCCCCCGAGAACAGCAGGATACTTACCAAGAACTTCTCCAGATTCGTTCTTCTCATGAGTCATCCTTCATCAGGAACAACAACATCATAGTGTGTATCAGGTCCCGGCCCGCGTCAATTTATCTTGGCCACACATGCTTCTGTCACCATTCCCCTGGAGGGGGTTGGTCCCTCGACAGGGGGCCATCTATGTTCTGCCCATCGTTAGGCCTACCCAGTTCTTCTGGCACACCTCATCGCCCACGAATGCGGGCATATGCAGAGGATGTTTGCCGTTCCTCCCGATCGGAGACTCGTGCCGATCATCAGGCCCAAGCACACAGACCTCGTCTTCCGTATCCTTGCGGCAGATTCCACCGCTGCATTGGATGGCATGGACGAACGTGCCACACGGGAGCTCTTCACCATCTGGCACCAGGGGATGGTCAACGAAGTGGTGAACCTGAACGTCGACTACCGCATCGAGTCGTGGCTCTACCGGGAGTATCTGGGCATGAGGCCCAACCAGGAGAAGTCCATCGGGTTGCAGATCGAGATGTCGGTCGCAGGGTTGGCGCCGAACGTCAAGCGCGATACGCCGCGCTCCGTCTATGAGGGAAGCAACGCTGTCAACTATGCCTATCTCCGCTCGATCGGCATCCTGCTGGGCCAGAACCTCGTGCGCGACTACACCGACTCTACCATCGTAGCGCTGGGCAAGCGGCTGGCTGCTGTCTTGGAGGAACCGGACACCGGCTTCGAGGGTGACGTGCGCGAGTCCAACGAGTGGGCAGCCATCCTTGGCGTCACGGACTGGTTTGACTGGCAAGCGTTCGAGGACGTGCCAGCATCATACCTCAGTTCTAGTTAGACAGTAAGGGCTTCTTGCCGAGGGGGGTTGCCACAGGACCCTTGAGAATGTCGCGTAGTCGTGGGTGGTTGTTGTCAGTGAAGTCAGTGCAAGACATAGCACCTCAATGAATCCTTACGGAATTATGTACTTGACAAACCTGAATCGGGGACACCTAACTGATGGGAAACCTAGATTGGCGACCTTCAGCTTTCTTGTTCTGTTGCGGGATAGGAGACTCAGGTAACTCCTCTGGCACTTTGGCTTGCATCGCCTTTTTGAATGCTTGTTTTAAGCTGAGTGGATGAAGCCACATCGGCTTCTCATTTCGGGGACTATGTTTTCCGGTGCTCATGATTGCTTCTTCCTCATAATGCAATGGACTGTTCCATATTGATCGCCCGATAAATCATCAGGTGCAGTGTGCTCAATATCTTCATCACGGCCTAACTTACTACTCCACCGCCCATTAGGCAATTGCCGAGAAGCGTGCATCCATAGGCCCCCCTTTTCATAGACTGCAACCTTGTCAAATCCATCCTCCAAAGAGGCAGTTTCGCAAATGACATAGCCCATTGCAGCAAACACCGCTACTAGGCTTTCTACCTTCGGACTTCGGGCGACGTTAGGCCATCGATATTCTGGTAAATGGCTCCACCATGTCGTGTTGTCACCGGCAGCCCACGCTATACAGTTATAGTACTCTGAGGGGCTGCTTGTTACCGTGTATGTATGAGCCCCAATATTAGGGAAGGCATTATCTATCCACATATCGGCTACCAACTGTAGCCCTGTTTCTTACCCCAGGCAATCCAAGCTGCTGCCATCTCTTTCAAGTGTCCTTGACTCTCTAGTGGAACTGGATCGGCTCCGGTAATGGCATATAGTGCCCAGAACCAATGCCCTGGCTTGCGTTCTAACTCCTTCAGGAGCAACGGCACTACGCTAGGCCCCATACCAATGATTCGCTGGTACGAGGGGTGCATAACCATCTCTAGTATATCAGCGCCGTGTGGACGTTCCCGCTCCCACTGTTGAGTCAGGTTGTAGAAGTCGCTCTCAATCGCGGTTGACCCTTCAACCCTCCATGGCTCGTCAGAAACCAGACGAGATGCCACATCCCGCATCGCGCGCAGCTCTAGCCGCATTTGGCCAGTAAGGCCGCTCTGGTGCCCGTCAACAAATGCCTCCCAACCTTGACGGACTATTCTTGTCAAGGATAGCAGTTCTTGTCTGTCAGTAGTCTTGCTGTCATAAGTTGGAACTGCAGTGGACATCCTACTCACCCCCTCTTCACTTGGTTATATATATGCTTTCGAGAATTTTCTTTCTCACAGCAGTGGAAAACCTACGCATATTTACGATATCACTCAATTTCTCTACCACAGTTAAGCCGCCTAGCTCCCCTGCCTTGAAATGGAGCCTGAAGAAATCATTCTCAACAAAAGCTTCCGAGATCTCGCCAATTTTGCTCAAGGGTAGGAAATTGAGCAACGTCCCTTGTTGCCTCCTGTCGCAATCATATAAGCATTTTTCACTCAAGATCATGAGGTCAAAGACCGTTTCAGGAAAGTCAGGCATGGGCCCTCGTGAAATGTAGTAATCGATTAGTTCATCAGTTCCTACAAACTCTGACAATTCCTGTCTTATCTTCTCAAAATCAAGACCAGTTTCCTCGCATAACGTCCCGATTTCGCTAAAAAGCCGTTCTCTCGTCTCCATTGAGCGCCTCCTCACTGGGTTGCCGAGCTGGACTAGGCCCATTCCATATCGCAATCTAGGCGAAGGTTAGGCGGTTTCCCCCGGTCATTGCCAAGGCAGCAACCGCCCATTCACCATCATCTATTCTGCGGTGATTCCAACGAAAATCAAACTCATCACAATAGCGCGGTAAGTGCCTAGTGCTTACATGATGGAAGGTGCCATAGATACCCCTCTTCATAATAGCAAAACAAGACTCAGCGGTGTTAATGTTAGCTCCATCCTTCCGAGCGTATTCCTTAGCGCTATGGTTTACTGATTCATGCCCGCCAGCAAACTCTGCGCCAATTCCATTGTAAGAGGGATTATCGTCTGTCATAATGGCAACTCTTCCTTTTGGACCACGGTAACTGGATCGCCTTTCTTGCGGTCGATAATCATGTTCTCAGCTGGCAGAACAAGTGGCAGCGGTTTCTTGAACAAATCAGCAGCGGACAGCAGCTGTATCATCGGAATATTCATCTTCCCGTTGTAGCGATAGGCCTCGTATTTCAGAGCCTCGACACGCATGCCCTTCGTCGGTTCTTCGAGCATCACCAGGATGCCAAAGTCGGCGCCATTTGCGACAACCGCACCATGCAGGTCGTGCACCATGCTAGGAGTGACAACCTTGTTGCTCTTGACCGAGATGATAGCCTTGCCAAGATTGTTCTTCTTAGAACTATCCCAGAAGGGGATTGTGCCGTCGACGCCTCCGTCCCCAGTCTTCTTGATGTTGCCAAGAGCGCCAGGAATGCGCGTGACTGCCCAGTACTGGAATTGCCAGCCGTCGCCATACTTCCGGGCCAGAGCTTCGGCGCCTTCAACATCACGGGGCAGGCCGATGACCTTAAAGTCGACACCTTCTTCGAGATACCGTCCTTGTTCGGTTGCTGAGGCTTCCAGTCTCTTCACAATGACGTCAATAGCTGGTATGGCAATATCAATGCCAATCCATCGTCTGTTCAACTTCTGGGCTACGGCTGTGGCCGTACCGCAGCCAGCGAAAGCGTCTAATACGATGTCGCCAGGACTGGAACTTGCTGACACGATGCGTTCCAGAAGAGCTTCTGGCTTCTGAGTGGGGTATCCGATACGCTGTTTATCGGCTGAGCCAATTGCAGGAACCTCCCACCAGTCTTTCATTATCACCCACGTGTACTGTCCAATATCATCCTTCAGAAAAGCCGATTTCTTGAACCCGTAGGTATGAGCCATGTACGATTTCTCTTTCAGGACGTTGAATGCGCACATCGACACGTTCTTGGCATAAAAGAGGATGATGTCATGCTTACGCGCGAATCTTCGCTTGGTGGCGCCTCCGGTCTTGTAGCACCAGACGAGCTCGTTCTGGAAGTTCGCGACTCCGAATATGGAGTCCATCACCAGCCTGAGGTAGTGGCTCGCTGTCGGGTCACAGTGAACGTAGATGCTTCCTGTCGGCTTCAGGACACGCCGGAGTTCGACGAGGCGAGGAATCATCATGACAAGGTACGCCATCATCGAGCTGGTCTTGAGGAACGAGTACAGGGCGGCTGTCAACGTCACGACTTCTTCAGGAATCGGGTCAGTAGTGATGCTCCCGCTGATGATGCCGTGGTACGTGGCAGCAGCTTCTTCACCCCACGTCCATGTATCGACGAAGACTTCACCCTGTGCTGTTTCTTTCAGGACGTTGCCAACGGACGGTTTGAAGAGAAGATTGTAGTTCGCGCCCGAGTTGAAAGGTGGGTCGATATAGATAAGATCGACGAGGTTGTCAGAAAGGTATTTCTTCAGTACCTCCAGGTTGTCACCGAAGTACAGCGTGTTCATCCACTTGGTCGAACGCTCGTCGCTCATGACCTTCCCCCATGTTGTCACGTTACCAGAACATTGTATGCGAAACAGCGGGCGTTGCTACTTGCTGAGCAAAGGCCACCAGCGGCCGCTGGATTCTGCTGGCCGTGGTCGCGCGAACTGGATGAACATGGCTCTCTGGTGAAGGACGTGGATATTGATGACTATGGGTACAGCCGGCCATGGAACGCGCGCCCAGAGACCGCTCGCTCGCCCACTGGCGTGCCGTCGTCGAATCTCTGGGCTTATGAACCGAGCGACATTGACCAGGTCGGTTGTGTCTACACTACGCAAGGGTTTGAGTTCGACTATGTTGGTGTCATCTTCGGCAAGGACCTGATCTACCGCTTTGCCCAGCAAGACTGGGCAGCACAGTCTGACTCGTGCTACGACAGCGTTGTGAAGCGCTCCAAGGGCAAGTTGCTCGACCTGCTCAAGAACACGTACCGTGTTCTATTGACCCGTGGCCTCAAGGGCTGCTATGTCTTCTTCCAGGACAAGGAGACTGCGGACTATGTCAGATCACGGATGGAGTAGTCTCTCGGCCAATATGGGAAAGAGCTGTAATTATCTTCGAGTCGGTGAAACTTGCGCAAAGACAAGACCGCCCAAACCCGGCTCTGCCGCCGCTCGATTCGTGGAATCTGCGGCGACCATCTCAGGTTTCAATTCCGGATAGGGACTCGCCAAGCACAAGGCTTGTGAAGAGTCTAAGACCGCGACCGAGTTGCTCCGAGCGCTTCCATAATCCTCTCCAGAGGAGAACTGGTTGCCGCGATGTTAGCTGCTTCTTTCTCGGCTTCGTTTTGGGATTCTGCCTGGAGATCCTCGGAGTACACGCACTCTTCTCCGTCGTACCAGACCTGAAACCACGTCCCGTCAGTTTCCTCAACCGTATAGGTGAGCCCCGACTTCGTGTCTATCATCCTCAGCACTCCTTTCCGCAGATTAGTTCAGATGTCGCCACAGCAGAGGCGGCAGGACGTGCAATGTCCTCTTCAGGATGGTCTCACCACGTGCCTCCCACATCATCGGGGGATCAATGAACCAGCGATCGCCAATCTCCAAAGCCGGGGCCTGGCCAGGGCACATGCAATTGCGCCACCACTCACTGAGTTCGTGACTCGTGATGAAGCGTCCCTGGCTTCCAGGTACATACAATGACTGGTTCTCGGCGTGTCCCGTAAGTTGCGTCGTGGGCTTCCTCATAAACTCATTATACTCAAGGTTAGCTGGGAGGCTACTCCTGCCGATTGCAGTCGTGTCTCCGCGCGTTGTCGGCAGCAGAACGCAGATGTTGTCCGGTCTCTTCAGGTACGCGATTGGGGTTGCATCAACAACCTGAGTGGCTAGGACGTTGACAAACAGAGGCGGAGGAGGCAAGTCGTGAAGAAGGTGAAACCGATCGGCGATGTCAGGCAACCGGGTATATGTGTTTACTGCGGTGCTGTCCCCGAAACTCGTGACCATGTACCATCGAGGGTTCTGCTGGATGAGCCCTTTCCGGATGACTTGCCTACTGTCCCTGCTTGCGGCATCTGCAACCACAGTTTCTCTGAGGACGAGGAGTATCTGGCCTGTTTTCTGGAATGTGTCGTGTGCGGCACGACGGACCCTGAGGTACTGCGCCGGCAGAAGATCGGCCACATCCTTGCGGTGAATCCGCGCCTGCGGCAAAGGATTGACTACACACGAGAAGGCCACAGCAACTTGGGCCCGGAGGATGAGAGCATCCGGAATGTTGTCTTGAAGCTGGCGAGAGGACACGTTGCGTTCGAACTCTTTCCGGGCATCGAGGAGCTGGGGTTCCCGACGCTCCGAGGACCCTCCGGGTTTGCAGTAATGGCATTGGATTCCCTGAGTGACAAGGAGAGGTCTTCCTTCGAGGACGTGTGGGCGCCAGAGCTGGGCCTGTTGCCGGAGATTGGCAGTCGCGCGTTCGTGAGGTGCGTGGAAGGAAACAGCGATCACCTCGGATATGGAGATGGATGGGTAGTCGTGCAACCAGGTCGCTACCGTTACGCGGTCACCGAGTCGGACGGTGTGCTTGTCCGCATGGTGTTGAGGGAGTATCTGGCCTGCGAGGTAAGGTGGAGCTGAGCTGATGGGATTGGAGTCCAGACTGCCCGCGCGCATGCTGTTCACGACTGTGGTCCTGAACACACAGTCCTGCACGAGGTCCGCGGTCGTCTCTGCCGCACACTCAGGCGGCTGACGCTCGGGCTTCCCTGACGGGTGTCGTAGGAGGAACACCATGGCCTGGCAGTACTACCCTTGTGTGGCGCAAACGGCCTGCAATCGATGAACTACTGCTGTCGTTCGTTTGACTAGTTGTGCCATGGCGCTACAATTCAGTCATGAAAGACGCTTCAGGAGTGCTGGTAGATAGGAACGCGTCTCCAGGAAGTCCGTCCTCGTGCTATGGGCAGTCGAAAGAAAGCCTGAGACGTGCTGCGCCTGTCGCTACGGCGACAGCGGCTTTCGACAGTGCCCCGTTCACGTTCGTACAGACTCCGTACTGCACAGACAGGTCGGGTGAGCTTCTCTCGCCCGTGCGAGCAGGCTGGGACCACGTCAGCGCATCTGATGAGATGGGCATTCATCTTCACGGGAGCGGCCAGGTGTGAGCGGTTCACACGAATCAGTGTCATTCATCGACCTCTTCGCTGGCTGTGGAGGACTGTCGCTTGGACTCACCCGTGCTGGTTGGACAGGTCTGTTCGCTGTTGAGAAGAACCCACAGGCCTTTGCAACGTTGAAGGCAAACCTCGTGAGGTCAGGCTCAAACAGCCACTATCACTGGCCAAAGGATTGGCTACCCGTGCAGAGCCACGACATTTCGGAATTGCTCCGGTTGCACGAACGGGAGCTGGCCAACCTTAGCATGAGCGTTGATCTTGTCGCCGGTGGTCCCCCGTGCCAGGGGTTCTCGACAGCTGGTCGGCGTCAGGCTGACGACCCACGCAATGAGCTGTTCAGGGAGTACCTGCACGTGGTGCAACTGGTCAAGCCGCGTTTCCTCCTGTTCGAGAATGTCCGTGGGTTCTCCATTCCGTTTGGCAGCGAAGTTGTCGTGGAAGGCGAGGCAGGTGCACATGTGCACAGCATTTCGGCAAGCGATATGCTCCTTCAAGATCTTCAGAAGCTTCACTACAAGCCATTCCCTCGAATCGTGCACGCGTGCGAGTTTGGCGTTCCACAGCTTCGCCCTCGTTTCGTGGTCGTTGCCATCAGGGAAGATGTCTGCGAGCGACTAGGCGAGGGCATCAATCCCTTTGAAGAGCTGTACGCTGCTCGTAGTGGATTCCTGCGCAAGAAGAAGCTTCCTCTCGACCCCCCTGTTTCTGCCGGTGATGCGTTGTCCGATCTCAGCGGTGACGTGAGGCAGCGATGCTCAGATTCCCCACGATTCGAGGAGTATGTGTACAGTGGCCCCAAGACCGAATATCAGCGGCTGATGCACCATGGCGTGGAGGATGACTCAATGGACAGCATGCGACTGGTGAAGCATAGACCTCCCACGACAGAACGTATCGCCTCAATGCAACGTGAGTGCCCACATGGACCCACTATACGCAAAGGGCTGCTTCGTGAGCAATACGGCCTCAAGAAGCAGTGTCTTGCAATTCTGAACGAGCATCAGGTCGCTCATACTCTTACAACTCTTCCCGATGACTTGCTGCACTACAGCGAACCACGAATTCTAACAGTGAGGGAATGTGCCCGACTGCAGTCGTTCCCTGACTGGTTCCGTTTCCAGGGAAACTACACGACCGGGGGAAAGAGAAGGACTCACGAGTGTCCGAGATACACTCAGGTGGGCAACGCCGTGCCGCCTCTGCTTGCAGAGGCGTTGGGAGACATGCTGCTTAGGCTAGCACATCAAGACTCGCGTCTTGGAAGCCCTGAAGGAGGGTCAGATGGACACAGACAGAGACAACCCGTGGATTAGGGATCTCCTGAAATGGCATAGTCACGAGATGGGGGGAGTGCGTCATCCCTTTGACACGCGCACTGGCAACCCCATTCACGATCCTGGAGCAGGCGCACTCAGAATCGAGACTTCGGCTGTCAAGCATGTCTGCGATTGGGCGGATGCCATTGGACGAGGGAACACTGACGTTCGGTGGGTGTTCCTTGTCGGTGGACCAGGCAATGGGAAATCTGAGTGTGTACAAGCGTTCTGCGAGCGCCTAGATTCTCAACTGGACTGTGGCGGCAAGTTGACTGAAGTGCTGAGCGGCAAGTTTGGTCAACTGCCACTACCTGAAGACAGAGTAGCTGTTGACCCCGAAGACTTGCCTGCAGGGAGTCGAGTTCAGTTCGCAGAAAAGGTTGGGCGGCTGGTCCTCATTCAGGATGCTTCAGCATCGCGTTCTCCGGAGTGCGATCCCGCAGAGGTTCTGCTAGGGGTTCTGCGAGAAGAACTTGCACAACATGATCGTCCGCAACCCATCCTGCTTTGCTGCGCCAACCGCGGGGTTCTGGCCCGGGCATTGAGGCATGCGCGTCAGGATATATGCACTGAATCTGCCGTGCCAAGACTCCTCTCTGCTGTTCTCGTTGCAAGTGGTCTTGGCAACGCGTCGCTGGGGAATGCTCCACAACCCTGTTGGCCTCTCAACTGCCAAGATGCAGCACTTGACCAGGTTGGTGCCGCATGCTGGCCATTGGACCTTGAGTCGTTGCTGATAGCCGGCGATGGCAAAGCGAGCTACGATTCACCAGGGGCGCAAATACTGCGTCAGGCAGTCCTCCCGCGTCGATGGCAGGAGTCTCAGGAGTGTCAATCATGCTCTGCGAGTGAGTTGTGTCCGTTTCGACAGAATGCGGTGTGGCTTCAGAACGAAACCACTGCCACGAATCTGTGTGCTATCCTGAGACACGCCGAACTCGGTATGGGAAAACGGTGGAGCTTCAGGGACCTCTTGACCCTCGCTCCAGAACTGATCATCGGTGAATGGGAGGATTTTGGCGGACGGCCCCCCTGTGAGTGGGTTCATAGACAGGTAGGAAGCCTCTCGATCGGGAGTGCCGTGACCTGTGCAGAAGCCTGTCTAGGCCTTCTATCGCACCTGTATCCCTATGCACTGTTCCCCGACGACTGGCTGTCCGATGGAGCGTTACACTTGTGTGGTGATGTGGAGAGAAGTGCTTCGGAGACAGTCACGGGACCGCTTCGCGCCTTGATCGACCGACGGGGAGTGCGTCAGTCAACGTACATGAGATCTCTCCTGCGCGAACAGCTGACACCGATGCTTGATCCATATCTGGACTCGCCTCATCAGGACTTGAACGTGATGAGCCAACTGGAAGATGCTTTTTCCCAGTCCATCGCTCTGGGAAACGAGTGTTGGAAGGGACTCCAGGTACCCGTTGACTCAGCGAGGCCAGATGTTCCTGTCGATCTGGCACTTCCTTCAGCCATCGAGGAGAAGTGGGAGAGCCTTCTTGAGAGTGCCGAGTCTGCTCTGGCAGACTCGACTTGGATGGCAGACACGGTCTCGCGCTCCGCGCGTGGCCTATTGCGGCAGATGGCTTGCATAGTTGCCAAGAGGTCAGTAGGGACGCGGACTGGCCACCATGCGCAGAGGTCCGAATTCGTCGCGTATGAAAATACGATTCGGGACATAAAAGCGCTGACCAGACTGCGCGACCTGTTGATAAAGCAGATGGGAGCGTTTGGTTTCGAATTCGATGTACTCGAGACTCTGGGGCAACCACCTTCTTCACGTTCGAGTCAGGCAATCCTGAAGTCCGGCAGCGTGTCCTGCATCCCTCAGCCCGCACCCCTCTCACGTCCCGAACGGCCCGGCCATGACTTGCCATCTTTCCTGATGAACGGTACGAGCATCCCAGTTACCTTCGAATTTGACAAGACCCTGAGGTTGTTGGTCCTCGGGTGCGAGGCAGGAACCCTGCCTTCCAGTGTCAGAGGCCTCTTGGATCGGGCTAGGCAGACACGAGCAGGGCTGATCTGTCGTGATGACTCTGGGTTTCAGGGTGGTGACGCGACCTATGAGATGGGTACTGCTGGGTACAGTATCGGTGTTGGCGAGCAAGGGAGACCATACCTCAAGGCTCCTATCGAACGAGGTGCAAGATGAGCCAAGGATTGGCCTTCTTTGACAGAGAGCAATGGAGCAGTCGGATGGATCACCCCGCCTATGCCAACTCAATGTTGGTGCCAGTCTCACCTCAGTGGGTTACCAGCGAGGCGCTGATGGGTGCTGCGTATCGACGATATGTGTTGGGAGTGACTGAGATGAGCGTAAATAGACAGCGGCTTAAGAAACTCCCTCAAGATATCTCGACGGATTCTGACGAGCAGGGACTCTGGCAAGGTCTCCTCAGTGATTCTGGCGGTCTCAGGAGCCCCGTCTTGACGCGCGAAAAGGGGGATTTGCTTCAGGTGATGCCTCTCGTTCCAAATTTGGCGATGTTTGGCTGCGTTCTTGGTGGCGTGAATACGCATAGGTGGGACCCTGGGTCTTTCATAGATAGTGCACTTCTTTCTGGAGTTGGCCCAGCTGAATACGGTAGTTTCGTCTCGCAGTTTCAAGAGGCTTTGGATGTTGGATCTGGGGACGACCTCTTCGCCAGGTTCGTCCAGCAAGCGTTGGACGGTCTAAGAGTCGCGCCGGCACCTGAACAAGAGCCGTCATTAGTCAAGTTCGCCTGGCGCAATGGCAGTCGGAGTCGTTTTGCCCTGTCACCGGCAGAGCGCATGACTAGAGACCTACGCGTCGCGTTCAGGTTGAAGCCGATCCTAACCCGTCGCCAGTGGACTGCCATCCTCGAGAGCGTTCTGAGGTTGGGCCTCGGGACACATGAACTCTGGCTTGCACGTCTGAATTGGCAAGTATGGGAAGCAGCCTGCGCCGCGGCAAGAGATGGGGAGGTTCCAGCCCGGCGGGACATCGAGAGTTGGTGGACATCGCATCGTGAAGGTGCCGGCCTGGTCGAACTGGGTGCCCCGTTCCGAGCAAGTCTCTCCAGGCAAGTTGCGCAACTCTTTCAGGCGAGGCTCGGATTGGACCTTCTTCTCTCTTCTATGGACGAAGCCAAGGTGTTGCCAGAATGGGCTTTGAAGACATCTGGAGACAAGAAACCTTCTACTGCCGATACAGACGACTCTGTTGGAGTGCTGGAGTCGTTTCTTCAGGTCGTAGCGCAGAATAGGGTTGCTGTTCGTGACGCGCTGGATGCCTGGCAGCGGAGCGCGCACCAACCAACAGGGTCCCTCCGGAGCATTGCGAACAGTATCGCTGACATGAATCAGAACGTGGCAGAAGCGAAAGCCGGGTTTACGAAGAACGTGACTGAATTCGTGACCTATCTTCTACAGCAGCTTGTACCGTCCAGCCCTGACGATATGGCATATGATCAAGGCTACGTTGCCAGGCAGCGAGGATCATCGAAGTCCAGATCCCCCTGGTTTGGATGTCTCGGTCCTTCCGTGCTGGTCTTCGCAGTACACGCATGTTGTTCTGAACTAGGAGAAGCTCCCGGGACACTTGACGACCTACAAGATTATCTTCGAGACTACGGCATCGAGGCCTCAATGAATGAACTCCAATCAGGAGAGACCGGGCAGAACCTGATTCGTTTGGGCTTGGTTGCTGATAGTCCAGATGCGACGTCGGGTCGACTGTTGGTGAATCCGTTCTTGCAGCTTGGGAGGTAGCATGTGAGTACAATCGTTGAGATGCTGCAGGGACTGATCGAAGAGAACGTGAGGAGACAGATTTCGAGTGGGGCCGGTCGAATCCAACCGGTCCTGGTAGGCCCGCCCGAAAGCGTGCTTCGGGAACTGTACGCAGCCATGACGCAAAAGGATACGTGTGACTGGACTCTTCGCGTCTCCGAGGACATGACCCGCCAAGTGGCTGTGCTTCTCGTCACGGAGCCCGTGGACCAATCGAGTTCGCCAAGGTCGCTGAAGACTAGTCAGTGTGGCTGTGGTTGGGGCTACGTCGTGTCTGTTCGAGACTCGGCAGCTACTTGCGTGATACTGGCGACTCCCGCAGCATGGAACACGATTCCAATTTCCGTTCCGATTGCCACGAAACCGATTCTTACTCCTCCTGACGAGCAACCGCCCGATGTGACCCGGGTTGAACCTTGGTCGGGTGTCATTGGCATAGTCACACGGAACTGCAGTGTGTCTCCCGTACCCGTGAAACGTTCCATCCGAGAGGTATACTCGGCACTTGGCAGGACGTCAGCAGACGACGCTAGATCGGACAGGTGGGAGATGGCCAACGATCTGGTTTCCGCTATGTCTTCGGAGGAGGTCCAGCGCGCTCTGGGGCTTCTGCGGTCCAGCGCACCGGCAGGGCCAAGTTGGGATGACTCTCGGCATGCCCTTTCGGCGCTCGTTAAGCTGATCAAGGATGAGAGACTGACCCTCGATGAGACGCGACGCCAGCTGCACGAAGCGGTCGCGAACGTGACGGCAAAAGGCCCCATGGTAGACGGGGGAGACCTAGATGCAGCTATTGATGAGCTGTTTGACGATATCAGTAACGTTGCTGGGACGGCTCTCGAATATGTTCGTGCTCCCGAGCGCTACATGCGTGGTGCTGCACAGGATGGGTCTTGGTGGATGGTGCTGACTGCAGCCCGCCTTCAGGAACTGCTGGACTCTCTGGGAGGACGGACGTCCGACACCCGAGTTGATCTGATAGTGACTAACAGCATCTCACCCGAGCCTCGTCTGGACTGGCCACTTTCGGGTGTCGAGGTTGTGCAACGCGACGTGCGTCTAGAAGTGCATGGGAAGGACGCACACCTTCCTAACGATGCGCCAGTATCAGTCAAGGCTAGCCTGAAGGGACGGCACCGAAACCGGGTTCTGCAAAGCGGTCAGACGAGGCCTGACGGAGGCCTGCTATTCGTAGACGTTCCCCCTGTGAATGAAACGGGGTGCATCGTATACTCGACTATTGGCCCCGGTGTCTCGATTGTCCGGCGGCAGGTCGTAGCGATCGATCTTTTGGAATGTGGCGGGCTGGCCCTAGTCGAGATGGCCGAATCCTGCGGGCTCCCGACGCGAGAGCCATCATCTCAGGACTTCGTTCAGAAAGTGACAGTGCACCATGCTGGAGATGCCACAATTAGGGTTGTTCTAGCTAGTGATGCTGTTGCTGCAACGATCGAGGTACCTGATGGTGACGATGTGCAGCTGTCTCGATCATCCGGCTCATTGACAGAAGAACGAGTAGTCGCAGTCGAGGAAGGAACCGAGTTAGTGATTTCTGTCTCGGCTACCACAGGCGGTGATACCCAGACGCAACGTAGGTGGCGACTCGTCTTCTCCATCGGTAGCGATGTCAGTGACAGACCTACGAGCAGGACTCAGCAGCTCATACAGATGAACATTACTGGCAAGAAGACACCCCCGATGGCGAAGAACTGTCAACTGAGGGCTCTGGAGGCCGCTGCCCTCAGAGATGATGCGAGCTGGCTTCCTGTAACTATCGGAGTAGGGTCTCCCAGTTTGATTCACGACTCTTTGCCTCTTTGGGGAGAGTCGAGCGGGGTTTGGGGAAATCTTGAAGTGAGCCCGGTGTACCCTCAGTATGGAGAGTTCCGCCCGCCCGCTGAGTACATTGAAACCAGAAGGGAGATCTGCAGGATGCTGGTAGCGGCGCAACGTCCCATTGCGGAAGTGGATCTTGGCTCTTCGGCCGTGCAGGCTCTTTGCAAGCGCTACCTGAAGGCTTACACGAGCTGGCTGAGTCAGGATTATGAGCATGCCACATGGGCCGATCTGTTTGCACTGCACCTGCCCAGGACTCTTGAGGGGCCCGTGGCCCGTCCTCAGGGGATGAGAGAGGCGTGGGCCATCTTGATGTCTCCTCTCCATCCGCTTAGACTCGGGTGGCACAGCGAGGCGCAACACGTTCTCAGCGAGTCTATCGAGCAGTCGAATCCCTGTCCTGGCGCTGGGATGCTGAACTGCCATGCATTGCCTTCGATGCTGACACTCCTCACTGGCTCGCCAATGGGGCCGCATGGTCCCTCTCATTTCGTCAGGGCGAATATTGACGATGACTACTGGGCAGCGTTCATTAGCTGCCAACACATGGGTGAGGAGAGATTCATCGAACGCCTTGTGCCCTATTTCGAAGCGCTTGGGACAGGCTTCTCTGGCTACACTCCCGGATTCGGGGCCGATCAGACGCGTCGTACGTTGGACGATCTCGTAGAACTTAACCCAACACGCTCTGTCTACCGCGTTGGAGTTGTCGGAGTACCTGACAGTGATTCGGAGTGCGTGAAAGGGATAGTGGCTTGGTGCGCGGATAGGTTCGGCAACGTCGATTCACGGGACGTCTCGACCATGTCCGACCTGGACGGCGCCTTGGAGGTGAGACAGCAGGATCGTGGCGGGTTCCTGACGAATGCCGTTCGGTGTGACATCTATGATTTCCGCAAGAACGCTGTGTACCCATCGTCGACTGAGTTGTCCACTCTCGCTGAAGAATGCAATGAGCGGGTGCACTGGTATCGCAAACAGGAGTATGGCGAAGAAGGCCTCGACCTTCTTATTATGGATCAAGCGTCCAGGCAGGAACCGGACGAAGTGTCTGGAGAAGAAGCATCGGGCCTCGCGTCGGTGCTAAGTGCGAAGGGCCTACTTCGTATCGATCTTCGAAGGAGCGTCGGACACGGGGGCATTATCGAGGAGTCATCTGTCATTGCGGGAGCGAAATTCGATCCAGACTCCGCCCTTAGGTCCGCTCATGAGGCGTTTACGTCAGCAGGTGCGTCTTCACAAGGAATCGGTGGCGTGGTCTACAAGGCTTACCTCGACCCCTTGGAGCACGGTCTTGTTCATGGGGCTCTCGTAGCAGCCAACGTGGGAGACCTCGATATTGCAGGTGCCATCGGGGCTGCGCACAGTGATGGCGCCTGCATCTGGGACTTCCGGTTGCCGGCTCTTCCCAGTGAGCGAGGTAATTCGGAAGGCTACTACCTCATGACAAGGATCAAACCGGCAATGTCTCTGTCCGTAAGGCAGGCGGCCGCAGCCTTGTACCCTGATAAGCCTCCGCTAGACGGTTCCCGTCTTCTGGATCTGCTGTCACGCCGTGGAGTGCCGATCATTCGACAGTTGGGACAGAATCGGAATCAGGCCAAGGGAGCGCTTGGTATCCTCATGGCATCACAGCTCTTCCGGCCGATCGACGCCGCTGGCGATTCGACATGGCCAGTGCCGCTGATGGCACAGGGTTGTCTGAACTTGGTGCTGCCGGTAGATCCTATTTGGGCTCCTATCGGGCAACTGGAACGAAGCAAGCTCCTTAAGCCTTTCTCCAAGAGCCATGCGGACCTGCTACTTGTCTCATCGATAGCGGATGGTGACAAATATACCATCCAAATCACCCCAATAGAGGTCAAGGTACGCACCAATGAAACCGATACCAGTTTCCTTCGGGGAGCACTCTCGCAAGCAGAGAATGTAGCCAACATAGCTGAGAGACTGTGGGCATCTGCACCGCCAAACACGCTGTGGAGTGAATGCTCACAAGGTCTGTTGGCTCGCTGCCTGGAGTTTGGCTTCCGACTACACGAGGAAAGTGGGCTGCTCGACACTCTTTCAGATGATGCACCTAGACCGCGTGATTGGTCTCAGAGGAAGCTGGGGCTTCTGCAGGCAGTGCTTGAGAAGCGGGTACATGTACTATTTCCTTCCAGAGGCATTGTTGTTGCGTTTGGCTGTCCGGGCGAGACCTGGTCTACAGTACTGGGAGAGTCAACCGCGCCCAATATACTATTTGTTGGCAGTGATGATGCATATGCTCTGCTGGCAGGGCAAACGCCCAGCTCACATGCCCTTGAGGTTGCCCGAGCCATGATGATTCCCCTCTTGGCCAATGCCGTGGCAGCAGCGGAGCATCCCCCTGTCACTGGAGAACCACCCATTCCCCCTGTCACTGGAGAACCACCCATTCCCCCTGTCACTGGAGAACCACCCATTCCCCCTGTCACTGGAGAACCGGTTCCCGTTGGCAACGTGGTTGCTCCTGCTGGTCCCGGCCGCATCCCTCAGGAGGTCCGTAACAGCGTCAAGAGTGCGATGGTTGGCTTCATCGGGAATGAGAACGCGGTGTCCCGGGTCTCAAATGACCTCATTCTGGCACTTGTTCAGGATCCTCCTCATCTACCCAAGAACTACTTGTTTACAGGTCTTCCTAGTACAGGGAAAACAGAACTGTGCCGTCGCATAGCGAGGGTCATGAAGCTTCCATTCATCGCGCTAGATGGCCATGGCGTGGGAGACCGTGAGCACCTGTTTGACCTTGTCGATGGCCAACTCATTGCGGACTTTGGACCAAAGGGCGGAAAGGTCGACCTCCCTGTTGAGTCAGGGCTAGCTGCCGTGGAATATCCTCCGTGCGTCGTCATGATTGATGAAGTCCACCTCTTGTCACGTCCAGTTCAGGAGAGTCTCCTCAAGGCTCTGGAGATCAACGATCGATCAATGGCACTGAAGGAACGTGTCGTTCACCTGAAGAACATGACGTTCTTGCTTGCCACGACACGCCCCTCTGTCCTAGACAAGGCCTTCAAGTCGCGCTGCACTGTGATCGAGCTGTTGGCCTACTCTGAGTCACAAGTTGCTCAGATTGTCCACGATCGGGTCGTCCCAGAACTCGAAGGACGTGGTCTTGCTCCCTGGACTGAAGGGATCTACACCCGTCTTGCACGCCTCGGCGGGGTCGTCCCACGTAAGTCTCTGGACCTAGCTAAGGAGCTTCAGACGGAAATCGTAGTCTCGGACGTCGGCGGACTAAGTCTGGAGGAGCATTTGGATGCAGTGCAGCGCAGAATGGGAATAGACGACAACGGCCTTGGCCAACTTCATATCAAGTATCTCCGAATTCTTCAGAAGCGAGGCCCGTGCGGATTTGGCTCCATAATTGGCCAGCTGGATACGGTTGATGAAGGAACCATACTGGACGAGGTCGAACCGAGGTTGCTGACACTCGGACTCATAGAGAAGACACCACAGGGCCGCCAGATCACTACAGCTGGACTGTTGTACCTTTCCCGGTTCGACGGCACGGCTTCATCCTAGAACCGGGGTGGAGCGAGACAGGCCGGGCTCTACTGGTGGTCGGCTCCCATGAAACGCAGCAGTTCTTCAGCGGGTTGTCCTCCAAATCCGGACGTCGTAGCTGAGACTCAGCGTTCTCTCCTGACGTGGTACTCGGAACATGGCAGAGCCTTTCCGTGGAGGGATGCTGAAGCGAGTCAGTACGAGCGTATTGTCGCCGAGTTCCTTCTGCAGCGCACAAGAGCCACTACGGTCGCACTATATCTCCCGCGTGTTCTTGAAGAGGCATCGGATTGGAGGCAGCTGGCTCAATTGCCTCAGGATCGGCTTGAGTCGGCTCTCAGACCCATGGGTTTGTGGCGCAACAGGGCTCGGACTCTGCACGCTCTCGCGGAAGAAATGGTACAGAGGAGGGGACGGGTACCGAAGACCCTCACTGCCGTGTTGCAGCTACCCGGAGCCGGGCAGTACCTTGCACGGGCGATGCTCCTGATCGCTCATGGCACTCCCGGTGCTCTCTTGGACACCAACATGGACAGAATGCTCGAGAGGCACTTCGGCCCGCGAAAGCTCTCAGATATCCGGGACGACCCATGGCTGCAAAAGGTGGCGGCAGCACTGACGACATGCGAACGTAGCTTGGACGTGAACTACGCGATCCTTGACTTGGCTGCCGTAGTGTGCAAGAGCTCGAAGCCAACCTGCCGTGTGTGTCCAATCAGTCGTGGCTGCCTCTACTGCGAGACTGAAGACCTACTCTGCGGGTAACACGTGTCCGGGGCGAGAGTCCGCGAGGTGGATTAGCCTCGTTCGCAAAGCTGCAAGTTGGCACTTACAGACTTCGCGGGCAGGACGTCATGTGCAATCTCGCCTCTGGTCAAAACGGAATTGCCTGTTTCTTGACACCATGTGAGAACCCACCCAAACCTCCTGTATATGTATCTGGGACCGACCATGGGGGGGGTATCTATAGCATCATTCCTACTCACTTTGTTCGTTCGGTCGTCTGCACGTGCAGCTTCGCCGTCTCTACGCCCTCACCCATCCAGCAGAGCTCTTCGCTTCGCAAATTGCTGATCACCACGCTCCGTCACCAAGGGAGGTGACGTCGAGGTTGAGTAGTTCAAGTAGGGTCCGCGCACACGACGCGCGGTCCTCTTCCCGGGTTTGTGATTCATCTGGTACCAAATCGACTGATACAAGCAAGTGCGCGAGCCCCAGGCACTACAAATGCGGGGCTCGCTCTCTGTTATCTGTGTACCCATCCCTTATCCAGGAGGTTCCCATGTCTTATCGTTCCGACGATCCAGCTGACAATGCTGACGCTGACCATGATTACTTCGCAACTCAGGCAATGAACGCGTCTCCCGAGGAAGAAGACGCGTTGTATACCAAGCATCTAAAGATGACCTACGAACTCCCCCCGGAAGAAGAGGCGGCAGTTGCCCGCATGTCCGTCGATGACCTGAATACAATCCTCGCCCGTTCACAGGGCAAGCGTGTCATCCTTCTCACGCCGCACGAATATGCCCTCCGGTTCGCGGCGAAGATGGCGCTCGAAGACCGATAGTCAAGTCTCCAACCTTTTCGTGGATCTGACAAAACCTGCCTCGTACAAGTATTGATGCATGTTCCACAAGAGGCAGATTTTCTTCATGTCATGGAACGCCGTCAATTATCAAGGAAGAGGGAGGTTCCGACAGAGATTGCTCTGCCTCGGGTAATACCAAAACCACCCTCCGACTCGATAGATATTGACTATCGGCCAAGGTCACCATTCCCTCTTCTCTCGATCGTAGCATCCAATTCTCATTAGACATGTCAATATACATCCCCGTACCGCCTACCATCCGTTGATTAGCGTGTCCTGGGTCCTCTCGCCCGGCCCAAAGTGTAAAAAGTAGGATCGCATCTGCGATGTGCTGTTCACAAGTTCACAGCAGGTGTCTCCCGTCTCACCACAGCAGTTCCCGGAGAGAGTTTCTTCCTCGCCCGTCGCCTGTACCCGGCTTGTGTTGAGGGAGTTCAATTATGGTGGGTGCTGAAAGACGCACCCACCTTTCCCAATGTTGTTGTGCAACTGCGCCTCCGCCAAAGAAACTACTACGGCAGCGGAGGCTTTCTTTGGTTGTTGTCTTTCTCTTTGCGTTTAGCCAGGCCTCGCAGAGCTGGCGACGAATCTGGAGGTGTACGATGTCCCAAATCGTGACGTTGCAGAGCTTGCTGAAAAGAACCGTTCGTTCCAGTGACGGCAAGATTGTCACCACTCCTATCAATGGACGCGTCAGTGCCGTACTCGACAACTGTGGTACTGCTAAAAAGCTCGCCGACAATCACCTGCGAGTTCTCTTGTACGTCTATGACACAAACACGGGAGATGTGGTCAGAGACGAGAAATCCCGTCCGTATACCTTCAACCGTCAGTACAAAAACCTCTCCGTGAGTCCGTGGCTGAGAACCGACACAGGGCATGAATCGAATGCGCAGGTGAAACACTCAGTGGTGCATTGCGACGTCGTCCGCGACGATCGTGGCAACTACCTCCTGGACGCCGACGGCAATCGCCAGTTCAAATGGGCAGTGATCAGGGACACCTTCGTGTGGCTTGCGAACAGCGAACGCCCCGAGCTCCAGGGCTTGCACGAGTTTGGTGACACGTTTGACTCCGTTATCCTGGCTGCCCAGACCAAGGCAGTAGATCCCGTCCCTGCAGCGTGTGAGGATGAGGATGCCGACCTCCTCGCGGATTTCGACCTCGAACGCGCGTAGTCTGCGCAACTTCCTTCTGTGCCACTGGAGATCCAATGACATCCTACACACTCGTTCTTCGCGATGCATGTGGGGCGAAGTTCCGGGAAGTTGTCTCTCTTGACCAGCTGAAGACGGAGAATCCTGCCGACGCCATCGATATCGAACAAGCCCTCGCCGCTGGCAGGGACTTCCGCGTCCGTGACCGCAGGGGATCGCTCACCGTGTACGCGCATTAGTACGGAGCCTGGAGGGCATCGTCCTTCAGGCCGTCTGAGAAGGTTCCATCCGGGGGGGGGCGCCGCACATGCGGCGTCCCCCTTTTTGCATTCCAGAGTCCTGGCGACACATCCCGATCCGGGCTACTGCACGGCGTCTTCTGCGTTCATTTCTCCACTGTCACCATTCCACTTCGTCGACAAACACCTTGAAAGGAGGTCACTATGCTCGAAACCCTATTTGCCAGCTCAGATGCAGATCGAAGCCCAGTCCGGCACACCCGATATAGTCAACGAGATGCTGCCGACTTTATTGCTACGGTCTGCGATTTGCCTCATGACGCGCACAGTCAACCAAGCGACGCCCTCGCCGCCATCATCGGCCCTGACGCTTCCGCCCGGCTGCTGCACTACCAGAATCAGCGTAACCCGACCAATCGCCCCACGTTGCGTGAGCTGTACCGGGCACTGCGCGAGAAACCATCTGACTATGCCGGCGTCTTGAGCACCCGTGAAGTCGCCGCCATCCTGGCAGCACTTGATCTCGCCCGGAGCATGGCTGAGGAACAGGACTTTCCTGCCAAGCGCATTACGACGGCGGAAGACTGTATCAACCATATCTGTGACAAATACACCCTTTTGCTCCGTGACACCGGAAAGGAGTTCTTCTACGTCATCTTGCTCGACATAAGGAACAAAATCATCAAGGATTCGGAAGTGAGCCGAGGAAGCGTCAGCGCATCGGTCGTCGATCCTGCAGACATCGTCCGTGAAGCCTGCATCCATCATGCCAGCCGCGTCGCGCTCGTCCACAATCATCCAAGTGGAGAATGTGAACCCAGCAAGGAAGACCTCGACACCACCAACAAGATTGTCCAGGCTCTCAAATATGTCGGCATCCGTGTCCTCGATCACGTCATTGTAGGCAAAAGCCGCCAGGACTTCTACAGTTTCGCGAAGGCGGGATTGGTATAACTCCTGAGCAATTCGCACCAGCCAAGCAGTGGAACATGACGGAAGCCGGGGATCCACCGGCAAAGGAGAGAACTATGGAAGTGACCAGGAATCGTATCAGGGAACGCCGGAAGAGAGTCAACCATGCAGAACGAGCAGCCATGCAAGCCGCAGCCCTCGGTCGGGCACGAGAAGGTAGGACCTGTACGAATGACTTGCTGATTATTGCAGCATATGCAGCCAAGGGAATCGATGCTCACCCGCGTGTTGACTGTTTCACGTTCAACGCCTGGAAAGCTCTACACCACCATGTAAAGAAGGGTGAGCATGGTATCCGGGTTTTGACCTACGCGCACAAGGAAACGGTGAAGTCCGACGGCACCACGGAAGAACACAGTTTCCCTACGTCCGCCGTCGTGTTTCACGTGAGCCAGACGGATCCGGACTAGGTACAAGGAGAGTGAATCCATGCTGAACAGGGACCAGCGCGAAATACTGCAGGATGCCATCAATCGTGCGCAGGTCTTTAACCTCTATGCGATCTGGAACACAGCCGACGATCTCCACGGAGCAGCCATGATGATCGACCTCGCCGCCCACGTCCTCTGGTGGAACCTGAGCGAGGCGGAAAAGAATGACATCAGCAACGGCAAACGGCCTACAGCTCAGGAAGGCACGATGTATGAAGATGCCCGCAACCTTTGGTACAGCCTGATCAGAGCAAGCGACGCACGACGCGAAAGGGATATGGAACGAGTATGTGCCAGGAACAATGCACGGAAGGAGGTAGGTCATGGGCTTCACTGCTGAGCTTGCCGCAGGCATTACTGAGGAACGGCAGCTGCTGACCGACGGCCAGGTTACTCTGGAGGACATGGTTGGCCTGTTTGACCTGGAAGTCATCACCATGGAGCAGCAACTGGGCTGCGGTATCCCAGAATGGAAACTTCGCAACGACGAGCAAAGGCTGTTGAACCGTTACTACGCGGATCTGGACGAGGATGACGGCGAACTGGAAAAGTTCCTGTCTGACATGGAACAGGACTGTCTCGAAATGGAAGAGGCTAACTACGACCGGTACCTCGCCGGCGAGTATGAGGCGGAGATTGCCACGGCATACGCCGATGAGGAGGTGCACTATCAGGGGATTGCGTAGAAGGACCCATCGGCAGAATCATCTGCGAGTCCAACTCGAGACAGACCAGCGTACCTACGGCTCCATCGGGCGGGAGAACTCCCCGACGTTCGCCGGGTGGAAGGAGACGCCGGTCATAGACCTGATCGCGGTCCTCAACGACGAAAGGGTATATGAGGCAATGTTCAAGCCGCAACAGCCCCTCGCCAGACGTCTCCAAGTGGAAGAAGAAATGGAAACTGATGCCAGTAAAAGGAGTCAACATGAACAAGAGTCTGCTTCAGACAGTGGCGTCAACCCTGGAGGACACGCAATCGATCCGGAACAGGATAAGCGGCATCAACGCAGAAGATTCGCCTGCACCAGTAAGGATTCTTCTGCGGTCCGTCTTCACGTACTGCAACACAATCGATTCCATCCTGGAGGAAGCTCTCGCTCGGTCATGCAACTTGTCCAGCAACATGCTCCCCGTCGAAGAGGACCAAACCGATGACAGAGATCTCGTGCTTTCCGGAATCGTTCGATGAAGTGGTCCGGCTTGTTGTCCAAGGACAGATGGAGGCCGCAGGTATTGTCTGGGATGGCACCATGGAACGGATGGCTGAGTACGTTCAGGAAAACCAGACGAACGACAGAGGACAATAGCCATGCTCAATTCAGAACTGTAACTCATCCGATTCAATACTTCGCCCGTCCGTACAGTGATGAAAGACGGTGAGCCATGGTTTGTTGCAAAGGACGTTGCTGATGTTCTTGAATTCAGGGACGCAACAAACGCAGTCAGATATCTGGACGATTCCGAAAAGGATACACTAAATGAGTGTACCCTTGGTGGAGAGCAGTCTGTGACTAGATCCGAAAAGGGTACTCATAATGTGAGTACCCTTGGTGGACAACAGTGTATGACTACCACACGATGTCAACCCCTCGCTGGATTGCCTGCAAGATCAAAGGGTAGTCATACTGTGACGACCCCTGTTCGTCACATAGACGAGATTGGCCGCCGTGTGTATTTGGCACAGACAGCCAACTAAAGAAAGGGGTGTGCGTTGAACGCACACCCTAGATGCAGGCTAAGTTGACCGACTGACCGATGTCATGAAGGGGGTGCATACCGTGCACACCCTTGGTGGAACCTATTTTGCCTGGATGATTTTCAGAAGGGGTGGCATAGTATGCCTATCCTTGGTGAAAACCAGTCTGTATCTATCGTTTCAGAAGCAGGAATGTACAAATCAGTGATGTCCTTGAGTTCACGGATGCAACAAGCGCACTTGGCGGTCTCGAGGATTGTGAAAAGGGTGTATGTTCAACATACACCCTTGGTGGAGACCAGTCTATGACTGGACCTGGAAAGGGTACGCACTTTGTGTGTACCCTTGGTGTTAGGTCGGAAAAGGACATCAGTAGAGTTGATACCCTTGGTCATACTCAATCCATCCAGGTACTAGAGAGCCCTGCAAAGGGTAGGTGTAGAGCACCGACCCTTGCAGAACGCAGTCTACTCGGAGACTTGAAGATTCTGAGAAGGGTGACAGTCAAGTTGTCACCCTTGGTGGAGACCAGTCGATAGCTGTCGGCAGTAAGCCCAGAACAGAAGAGGCAACGTGTCGGCAACCCAATCGAAGCATTCAAATCAGTCAAATCAGATCCAAAGGAGAATACGTATGCCAATGTACACGATCAGCAGGTGCGAACCAGCCAAAACCTTCGCAAAGAAGGACGGCTCTGGCGACGGAACGATGCAGAAGATTGTGCTTCGCGACGACGCCGGCAAGGATCACAAGTGCACGATTTTCTCGTTCGACGAGGTGTTTATCGGCGATATCGTCGAAGCGACACTCAAGGGCTACAACGAGAAGTTCAAAGAGTACCAGTTCACCGTCAAGACGGTGACTCCCGGTCCACGGGGAATCCCCAATACCCCAAAGGAACCGACAATTTCCGTCGAAGGCGGAAAAACGGGCTTTGAGACGAGATCTCCCGAGGACAAACTGGCAATTGTACGCGAAAGTAATTTGAAGGTCGTAGGCGACCTCTTTAGTGGTAAGGGTGATGTTTCAGACATCGGTAAGTACATTGCCATGGCAGATCAGATGACTGAGTGGTGCGTTACCGGAACCGTGACCCCGCGCATCAGCTCGGAGGAGCGGGTGAATCTCCTGACGCAGTTCGGTTCCGAGGAAGGGGCGAAGGTCGTCGCGATGAACGCTTGCAGCATCCCGTTCCTGGACTTGTTGACGAAAGAACAGTACGAGTCCCTCGTGGGTAGCCCTGTACGAACATTTCCTCATGACTGACGTTGCAGGGAGAAGTCACATGCACCTGTTGCTACAGGGAATCACAGACAGCGTTCCGCTATTGTATGCCACCGAAGAAACGGCCATTGCGGACAAGATGGTTTATGCGAAGCTGTTTGATCCGTTCAGCCAATGGGCCTGGTATGTCTGTGAGTACGACCCGAAAGAGCGCCTGTTCTTCGGCTACGTCGTCGGCCAAGAAAGGGAATGGGGGGAGTTCAGTCTCGACGAGCTCGAGTCGTTGAAGATGCCTGATGGCACCACTCCCAGGATCGAGCGGGACGTGAACTTCGCCCCGATTATCTTCAAGGATTTGAACATCTAGATCATCCTGGCGCAGTAGTCGTCTCCGGTGCCACCCTTGGTGGCAACACTCAGATTTCGAGGCGGGAGGTCATACCTGAAGATGTGAAGTGACCGCTGGGAAGGAGGGCAGTAATTCCAGCGGTCTTTCCCATGATAGAGATCCTTCTCCTGTTCGCAATAGCTCCCCATCGACTTATCGATAATGTGTGTGAGATGAACTTGCCTGGTAGCTGATGCTCGATTCTGGGTCCGATCCCGAGGGTGTACTGATTGACTATCAATACAGTTCAGCTGAGTACGGACCTGGAAAGACTTCGTGACATACGTCAAGGCCTTCGCCCCGCAAGGGCGGAAAGGAACGCATGGGTCAAGAAATAGCAGGAGTCATCATCGTCATTCTGTTTTGCTTGCTGGCATGGTGGTACATGAACGACAACTAATCGGGAGGACCTCGCCGGCGCCCGCCCCTGTCCATCAAATGCGCCCCGGACAGCAAGGTCCAGTTAGAAGCGAGCTGGAGAAGGGAATGCTGACTGTCCAACCATGACATGCACACTCATCACATGATTTACTGGAATTCATGGAACAAAATATCCAGTTCATATGTCTAAGTCATGGTAGGTAGATACCATAGTGCATAACGCGGTCATGAAATGGTACTTGACAAAACACGAAAAGTATGCTATACTGTTTTGTCGCAAGGAGGTCACATGACGATTGAAGAACTGCTGCCGGATGAGCCGGCTAACATAGTCCACAAGAGGATTCTACGCGGTGTCACCTTCTGCCGGGAACCCGGAAGACTGGTGGCCGAATGCAGAAATGCGGCGCAGGGCCAATACGTCGACCTGGTAGCGTCACAATTCTTGCTGACCATGGCACGGAAACGGTTCCGAGACAGCTCGCTTACAGAATGCAAGGTAGAGATCGCTGCCGCCGGAGTACATCGTACGTTACCATTGGTACCAGAGGGGAAGAACGTGCGGAGAGTCCCCCATCCCGAGCATTCCTTCAGCATCTATGTTCCGGGCGATAGAAACCGGGAAGCGGTTGCGTCCATTGTCGGGTTTGCCGAATCCGCAGGATCGGGTCATACAGGAGGAAGGCTCTTGTACGTCTACGGCCCAAACGGCGCTGGCAAGACACATCTCCTGGAGGCAGTCGTCAACGAGTGGGTGTCCAACGCACTCCAGGCTCAGGCTTATAAGGCAGTGGACCTCCTTAGCGAGATCTCTTCGTTGAGAACGCGCGTTGGCCAGAACCTTGCGTCCTATTGGAAACTGCAACTGATACAGGCACCATATCTCGCTATCGACGATGTCGACGTGTTCATGGAAGCCGGAATGGAATGGACGCAGGTTCACCTCCATATGATTCTCGAAGCGCTCGAAAAGACATCGGGGTGCGGGATCATCAGCGGGACTCATGCCCCGGACGACAAAGGCTACGACGTCGACCCGGTTCTGGCGGAGGTCTTCCAGAAGGCGGAGGTGGTAGAACTTAAATCGGCAGACCTCTCGATGCGCCGCACGATCGCCTGGAACTGCTTCCAGTACGGTCACGTGGCGGTCGCGGACGACGTACTTGATTTCATTGCCCATTCTGTTGTGGATGTACCACGGATGCTGCTGGTCTGTCACATCGTCTCTATGCTGGCCGCAAGTGGCGACTTGATAGGGATCAAGACCGTCCAGTCCATACTCCACAAGAGGGGAGTGCCGCCGCGGACGGAGGACGATCAGACGGTCGCCAGGAAAACCGTTGCAGCAGCCATCGAGGCGATGGGCGAACAGGTGCCGCTGGAACGTATCTCCGGACGGCGTCTTGGAAAGGAATTGAACGTGCTGCGCAACCGGATCGTCGTGCAGCTGGTCGAGAAGAAGCAACTGAAGCAGAAGATGGTCGCAGAGGCACTTGGCATCTCGACCCAGATGATCAGTCTCATTATGAAAGAGGCAAAGGAGGGCTTCTAGCTCAACCAGCACGGCAACACGCGACCGTCGAGACGTTGCGTTTGAAAAGCGGCCGACGGTGCCGCAGGAACCCCCAGAGTAATCCGTTCTACGTTGCCCTATGATGGGCCACGCGAGGCGCTTGCTCTCGAAACAACGGGGCAAATTACCCCACAATACTAGTCTCGTCTTCTTCAAACACGAACCCCTAACTCGGACCCTAGCCGGTGAGCGTTTTGCCTCACCTGATGCCAGAAGACTGTTGCGGTTCGTCGGCGCAAGGGTATGACCTTCGCCCTCCCTGACTTTCGGAGCGTTTGCAGACTGACATCCTATGACGCGGGAGGCTCAGCTCCTCTCCGCGGGCTCACCAACAATGCGCGATACGCCGCGACAGACCACTGCCTGCAGGGCACACGCATTGCCACGCTCCGAACGCACATCATGTGCGTATCCGCGGCAGGGTGCCCGCATCCTCAATGGAACATGCCCCATCGGACCACAGACGACATGAATAGTGATTTCAGAAATGCACTACAGGCAAACATGGTATTGATGTTTGAACACAGGACACTCCGGCCAGTTTGTTGGTCACCGTGCGAGGACGTCGCGGTTGTGAGGTCCAGATCATGATTGACAATGAGGTTCTTCGTGAAAGAATGCAACCGGAATTGGATCGGCTCGGACTGAATGGAGATCACGTCGATCAGCTCGTCCAGGAGCTGAATTTCCTATCGTGTATGCTCATCAAGGCGACAGAGGAAGGGAGACTCAATGGCTGAAACAACTGAACGAAAACGAGCTGTCATCTACACACGTGTCTCGTCGAAGGAGCAGGTTAGAGGCTTCAGCCTGGACACTCAGGAGCTGACCTGCAGGGAATACGCAGCGCAAATGGGCTACGACGTCAGCAGAGTCTTCGTGGAGCGCGGCGAGAGTGCCAAGAACGCCAACCGCACCGAATTGCAGAGTATGCTCAAGTACATTGCTTCGAACTCGAAGATCTTGGAGGCGCTCATCGTCTACAAGGTGGACCGGCTGGATCGCAACACGATCGACCATGCACAACTCAAGCTTCTCTTCGCGCGTTACGGGCTGCGCCTGCTCTCGGCCACTGAGGGTCTTGACGACACTCCTGTTGGCAAGCTCGTGGAGCATCAGCTCGATGCGTTCGCGGAGTTTGAAAATGACGTTCGAATTGAACGGTGCATGAACGGGATGGTCGCGGCCACGGCCATAGGCAGGTACGTCTGGGTAGCCCCCCTAGGATACATTAACGGCAGATCAAGAAGAGGTCCAAGTCTCCTCCTCGGTGATCCCGAGGTCGTGCGGCTCGTACGCAAATCGTTCGAGCTAGTCGATGCCGGGTTCACCCTCCCCGAGGCGAGACAACAGGTGACAAGAGAGGGTCTCAGGACCGGGAGGGGAAACGTCCTCAGCGTAAACGGTTTCCGCAAGATGCTCACCCGTAGAACGTACACAGGATCCTTCGCGGCTTTCGGGAAGATCGTGCGTGGTGACTTCGAAGCCATGATCTCAGAGGAGATCTTCCTGAGAGTGCAACCGAAACTGCATCGAGCCACCGAGAAAGGGAGGACAGTCAACTATCGTATCAACAACCCCGACTTTCCCCTGCGCGGTGCAGTCAGATGCGCGAAGTGTGGGGCATTGCTTACGGCCAGCAACTCGACCGGGCATGGAGGCACGTACGGCTACTACTTCTGCCCTCGGTGCAAGGGGCGAAGCCTGAAAAAGGTAGAGCTGGAGAATCGGTTCACCCAGCTCCTGCGCGACCTGAGTCTCAAGCCAGCTTTGACGAACCTTCTGCGCGTAGCGATCGAGGCCAACCTAGTGTCCAAGAGGTCGGTGGATGCGAAGCAGATGGCACAATTGAAGGCGAGGCTCAGAATGCTGGATGAGCGCCACCAGCAGATACTGGACAAGTCCCTCTCGGGAGTGTTTTCTGATTCAGACACAAAGAGGCTCCTCTCTGAGGCTGAACTGGAGAGCGGCAACATTCAGAGTCAGATGGTCGCGGCCGAAAGCTCAGCGATAGTGCCCGAACAGGTTATCAAGACGGGCTTTGCAGTACTTCAGGACATGGCGACGTTCTGGCAGAAGGCTAACTTGACAACTAGGCAGCAACTCCAAAGGTTCTTATTCCCGGAAGGAATCCCGTTTGGCGAGGCAGGGTTTGGAACCAGCAAAACCGCCTTCTGCATACAGCAGAAGGCGGTTACTTGGATGACTGAAAACACTGTGGTAGCGCCGAGGAGAATTGAACTCCTGTTTGGGGATTGAGAGCCCCCCGAACTAACCACTGTTCTACAGCGCCATACTTGGCTGAGGAAGATGGATTCGAACCATCATCGGTAGCTCCAGAGGCTACTGTCCTACCGTTGGACGATTCCCCAACAC
>JGI24144J35610_10000130_pt1 | contig 26283 bp, 23 predicted proteins | sample BarGraIncu01121A_FD_35610 | JGI IMG/M metagenome (IMG submission 35610)
AAGGGCGGTTTCGCCAGCGACCCGGTGCTCGGGATCGTCTCGGGCCTCAACCTCCACGGCCTGTTCCTGACCGGCCTGCGCTATTACGTCGGCGTGCTGGCAGGGACGATCCTCATCATCGGCACCAACGCCGGCATCATGGGCTCGTCCCGGGTGAGCTACGCGATGTCGAGCTACCGGCAGATCCCCGAGTTCTTTCGGAGGCTCCATCCGCGCCTTCGCACGCCTTGGCGCTCGCTCTTCTTCTTCTCAGCAACCTTCCCCATTCTGCTCATGCTGCCGGGTTTGGCGATACACGATCGGGAGGTGAACTTCCTCGGGACGATGTACTCGTTCGGAGCGATGCTCTCGTTCGCGATCGCGAACATCTCGCTGATCGCGTTGCGCTACCGCTATCGCGATGCCGAGCTGGCCTACAAGGCGCGGCCGAATCTCCGCTTCAGGGGGGTCGACTGGCCGCTCTTCTCCATCATCGGCCTGTTCGGCACCGCCGCCGCCTGGCTTTCGATCACGATCCAGGAGTCCAACACGCGAATCGCCGGCTTCGGTTGGCTGGTGGCCGGATTCGCGCTCTTCATCATCTACCGCAAGCGCGTTCTCAAGATTCCGCTGCGCCAGACGACGCATGCGCCAGCGGAGATCCTCCCGTGGCAGCTCGAGTACCGGCAGATCGTGGTGCCCGTCTTCGCCGAGGCGGACGTAGCGATTGCGATGAACGCCGCCTGCAATCTGGCTTCCGAGCGCCGCTCGCGCATCACGATCGTGGCGCCGCTCGAGGTGCCGCTCGGCTACTCGATCGGGGCGCGCCTACCTGAGGAGGAACGCATAGGGGAGCTGCTCGACGAGGCCGAGGCGATCGCCGACCGCTACGGCGTCAGCGTTCGGCCGCGACTCATTCGTACGCGCAGCGCCGGCGAGGCGATCGTAGGAGAGGCCCGTCACCACCACGCCGAGATCGTCATCCTTCCCGCGAGTCGGCCCCAGTCCCGGCGCCAGAGCAGGCGTATGCCTCTGGACTCAACCACCGAGCACGTACTGCGGCGCGCCCCTTGTCGCGTGATGCTGGCGGTCGAGCGAAGTGAGGCCCGCGAGCCGGAATACCCGCCCGATATCGAGCGCTCTGAAGCGCTAGCCGCTCTATCCGAGGCTTGACGACTCTCGCTGGTCGGTGAGCGCCAACCCGGCCGGCTGGGAAGTAGCTATCGACTCGAAGGCGAGCGGTTCAGCGCTTGTCTGCCTCCCGCCGCCGCATGATTCCCGCACCACCAATTCGACCGGCAAGGTCAGGCGCGGCGGAGTCGTTGTTCGCTCCTCGATGAGATCGATCAGGGCCTCGCAAGCCAGCTCGCCGATCTTCTCCTTGTGCTGGCGAATCGTCGTCAGCGCCGGAACCGAGAGCGCGGCGAAGTGAATGTCGTCGTAGCCGACAACGGCGATGTCTTCCGGAGTTCGCAAACCGAAATCGTGCACGGCTCGCATCGCTCCCAGCGCCATCATGTCGCCGGCAGCGAAGACCGCATCGGGAGGCTCGGGAAGCGCGAGCAGCTTTCGCATCGCCGCGCATCCCGCCTTGTGCGTGTAGTCGCCCTCGACGACATACTCGTCCCTGAACGGAAGCCCCACGGTATCGAGGCCGTTCCTGTATCCGGCCAAGCGTTTCATCCCTGGCGCCGTGTGAAGCGTCCCGGCGATATGGGCGATCCTTCTCCGGCCCAGCGAGTGGAGATGAGCCACGGCCATCTCGGCGCCCGTGAAGTTGTCCGACTGCACGACTCCGACCTGCTTCTCCAGCTTCCCGGTCGGCTCGAAGTCGACCGTCATCACCGGGATCTTCAGCTTGACGAACTCTTCGATGTCCTTCTCGCGCACGCCCATGACGACGGCTCCGTCCACCTGATGACGACGGGCGCGCGAGACGAAGTAGTTGCTGTCCTCGCCATAGGTCTCGCCCGCGTGACTGAGGATGTAGAGGTCGTAGCCACGTTTGGTTGCCTGGTGCTTGATGCCGTCGAGAACGACCTGGTAGTAGGGGTGCTCGAACTCCCGGTCGTCGCCGGTGCGGATGACGACCGTGATCAGATGCGAGCGCTTGAGAACCAGTGTCCTGGCTGCGGCGTTGGGTGTGTAGTCGAGCTCGGTGGCGATCTTGATCACCCGCTCGCGCACATCAGCGCTCACGCCGGAGTGACCGTTCAGCACGCGCGAGACGGTCGAGACCGAGACCCCGGTGCGCGTCGCTATCTCTCTGAGAGTCGTTGCCAACTCTTTGACCCTTTCTTGTCGCGCCGCTCGCGAGCCAGAACTTCGGGAGCAATCGGAGTGTAACGCTCGATACAAGCGTGCATCACGGTTTCCGGCTTCTTTTCGTCGGCGAGAACGGCTTTCCTCGACTCGTCGCTCTACCGCGCCGTCAGCGAACTCGCTTCTTCAGCTCCTCCTCGACCTGCGCTGGATCGAGCCCGCGCGATGCAAGTAGCACGTAGCTGTGGAACCAGAGATCGGCGACCTCCTCGACCAGGCGTTGGTCGCTTTCCGAAACGGCGGCCAGCGCCGCCTCGACACCCTCCTCGGCCACCTTGCGCGCGGCGGCGGCCGGCCCTTGCTCGAGCAGGCTGACAACGTAGGAGCCCTCCGGCCGCTCCTTCGCCCGCTCGGCGACGCGCCGCCACAACCAGGGCGCAAAGCAGGACTCGGCACCGGTGTGGCAGGCCGGGCCCTCGGCCCTCACCTTGAGCAGGATGGCGTCGCCGTCGCAGTCTTCGTTCAGCTCTTCGACGTTGAGGAAGGAGCCGGAGGTCGCGCCCTTGTGCCAGAGCTCCGAGCGAGAACGGCTCCAGAACCAGGCCTGTCCGCTACCACGCGTGCGCCGGAGCGCCTCCTCGTTCATCCAGGCGAGCATCAGCACCCTTCCTGAGTCGGCGTCCTGGACGATTGCCGCCTTCAGGCTCGTCAAATCCTCACCGGCCACCCTGCCTCCTTCAGCTCGCGCTTGATCTCGGGAATTCTTTCGGGCGCCTCGTGCACGATCGAGGCGACAAGAGCCGCCTCGGCGCCAACCTCGAAGGCCTCGGCCAGGTGCTTCACCGTGCCGGCGCCGCCCGAGGCGATCACCGGAACCGAGACCGCGTCGCAGACCAGGCCCGTGATCTCGAGGTCGTAGCCCTCGCGAGTACCGTCGGCGTCGATCGAGGTGAGCATGATCTCGCCGGCGCCGCGCTCGACCGCCTCGAGAGCCCAATCGATCGTGTTCAGTCCGCGCGGCCTGCGCGCGCCGTGCGTCACCACTTCGCCCTTACCGGGCCCGACTCGCTTCGAGTCGATGGCGCAAACGACGGCCTGGGCGCCGAACTCCTCGGCCAGCTCGGTCAGTAGCTCGGGCCGCTCGACCGCGGCGCGATTGACCGCCACCTTGTCGGCGCCGAGGCGAAGCAGCCGGCGCGCGTGCTCGAGCGTCGAGACGCCGCCGCCGACGGTGAAGGGAATCTCCAACTCGGTCGCCGCACGCTCAACCAGCTCGACGATCGGATCGTGGCCGAACACGGTCGCGGTGATGTCGAGAAAGACGAGCTCGTCGGCGCCGTACTCCGAGTAACGCGTCGCCATCTCGACCGGGTCGCCGATGTCGCGCAGCTCGACGAAGCGCACGCCCTTGACGACACGCCCCTTGGTCACGTCGAGGCAGGGGATCAGGCGCTTCTTGACCACGCGATCACGTTCCTCAGCAGGCGCGCGCCGGGCTCGGCGCTGCGNTCGGGATGAAACTGGACGCCGGCCAGCGCCCCACGTTCGACCGCGGCGACGATCGGGCCGCCGTGATCGACCTCGGCGCCGGGCAACTCCTCGACTGGGCGGGCACTGTAACTGTGCGCGAAGTAGACATCCTTTCCGTCGAGCCCTTCGAGAATGGACGGCGTTCCGCGCACGCTGAGTGTGTTCCAGCCCATGTGCGGCACGCGCCGAGCCTGCAGGCGAACAACCGGCCCGCGAAAGAAGCCGAGCCCCTGACCACCTTCCTCGCTCTCGTCGAAGAGCATCTGCAGGCCGACGCAGATTCCGAGCACCGGGCGGGCGGACGCGACGCGCTCGCGCAGCGCGTCGGCAAGCCCCTCGCGCTCGAGCCCTTCGGCGCAGGCGGCGAGGTGTCCCACCCCGGCGATCACGGCCAGATCGGCCTCGCGCACCGCCGTGGGATCGGGCGAGATGATCGTCTCCGCCCCCGCCCGCGCCAGAGCCGAGCTGACGCTGCGCAGATTGCCCGCGCCATAGTCGGCGAGGACGATCTTCACGCCTCGCCCTTGGTTGAGGTGATTGTTTGCGTGCCTACGCTTGCGCAGGCGTCGGCCAGCGCACGTCCAAGCGCTTTGAAGGCCGCCTCGGCAACGTGGTGGTCGTCTGCTCCGGAGGCTTCGACGTGCAGCGTGAAGCGCCCTTGCATGGCGAAGCGCTCGAGGGCGTGCGGAAGCAGGCTCAGCGCCAATCCACCCACTCGCTCGCCCGTGAAGGCGAGCGCCACCTCGGCGTGCGGGCGGCTGCCGAGATCGACCGCGGCCGTGCCGCGCGCCTCGTCCATGGGCACCGTCGCCGAGCCGTAGCGGCTGAGCCCGGTCCGGGAGCCGAGCGCCTGAGCGAGCGCTTCGCCCAGGGCGGCCAGCACATCCTCGACCGTGTGATGCTCGTCCACCTCGAGATCGCCGCCGGCCAGGAGCTCGAGATCGATCCGACCGTGAAAGGCAAATAGCGTGAGCAGGTGATCGAGAAAGCCGACTCCCGTGTCGATCCGCGTTCTGCCCTGCCCATCGAGGGCGAGCGAGACGCGGACGCTGGTCTCGGCGGTGGTGCGGATGACCAGCCCCGTGCGCTTCGTGCTCGGCGCCGCGACGACACCCAGCGCCTCGAGTAGGCGATCGTTCTCGGCCGGTAGGCGCACGGTGAAGCGAAGTCCGTTCGGATAGCGCCGCAGCACGAGCCCTTTCGCCTCCAGCTCCTCGGCCAGCGCGCCGGCGTCCTCGACCCGCAGAAGCAGGTAGTTCCCGGCCGATGATGGACAGTCGAAGCCGGCCGCTAGCAGGGCGTCGCGAACCCGCGCGCGCTCCTGCACCGTCTCCTCGACGTCGAGCCGAGGATCGAGCAGGGCGGCCGCCGCGATCCTGGCCGACGGTGCCGAGATCGGCGCCGGCTCGCTGCGCTTACGCAGTTCCATAGCCACCTCCGCCGTACAAACGGCGTAGCCGACGCGCAGCGCCGCGAACCCGAACGCCTTGGAGAGCGTGCGCAACACAACGCAGTTCGGCGTCTCGTCCAAGAGCGGCACCATCGTCTCGGCGCCGTACTCGACGTAGGCCTCGTCGATCACGACGAGCGCCTCGGGCCGCCGCTTGGCGAGCGCGACGATCTCGTCGCAGGGATAGACGCTCCCGAGCGGGTTGTGCGGGTTGCAGATCCAGATGACCGACGCCTCGGGAGCATCCTCGAGCGAGCAGCCAGCGACCTCGGCGCCCTCGATCTGGCTGGCGATTCCGTAGAGCGAGTAGGTAGGCAAGTCGACTATCGCCGCCCGGCGCCCGGCGCCAAGGTAGGTGCGCGCAACCAGGTGGATGAGCGAGTCGGAGCCGGCGCCGAGCACGATCTGCTCGGGACTTGCGGCGACATAGGCCGCGGCGGCCGCGTGCAGTTCGCGGTAGCCGCCGGGCGGATACTCGTTCAGGCGCGCGAAGCTCTCCCCGACAGGGATGCGCGGAACGCCGGGAAGCGGCGGCACATTGGCGTCGAAGCGGATAACCGCGGTCGAATCTATTCCGCGCTTGCGCGCGACCTCCGCCGCGGTCGCAGTCCACCTATAGGCGGCGAAGCCGTCGGGCAGGGAGCGAGGAGTCGGGCTCATCGCTCGGGCACCTTCAGCCGGGCTTCCGCTGCGGCGGCGTGCGCTGTGAGACCCTCCACCTTGGCCAGCGTTGAAACGATCGGAGCCAGGCGCTCGATTCCCCGGCGATCGATACGCACGATCTCGAGCGGCTTCAAGAAGGCCTCGAGACCAAGGCCGCCGCAGGACTTGGCCAGGCCGCCGGTTGGAAGAACGTGGTTGGTGCCGACCGCATAGTCGCCGGCGACCGCCGGCGCATCGGGGCCGAGGAAGATCGCTCCGGCGTGGCGAATGCCCTCGAGCGCGGCCTCCGGATCGGCGACCATCAACTCGAGGTGCTCGGGCGCGTAGTCGTTCGAGCGCTCGATCGCCTGCTCGAGCGACTCGACCAGCTCGATCTGAATCTGCTCGTCGGGCCCGACCAGCTCGCGCACCGCGGCGGCCAGCTCGGGGCTGGTCGTCACGAGTAGCGACTCCGAGCCCGGCCCGTGCTCGGCCTGTGCTTTCAGGTCGACGGCACACAAGGCGGGATCCGCGGCCTCGTCAGCCACGATCAGGACTTCGCTCGGTCCGGCGGGCAGGTCGATACCGACCACGCTCGAGACGAGCAGCTTGGCCGCCGTAGTCCAGCTCTGCCCGGGGCCGACGATCTTGTCCACGCGCTCGACGGTCTCGGTTCCATAGGCCAGCGCCGCGATCGCCTGCGCGCCACCCATGCAGTAGATCTCAGTTAGTCCGAGCTCGCGCGCGGTGGCGAGGATGGTTGGATCGGGCTTCGGTGTGGCGACGGCGATCCTGCCCACGCCGGCGGCCTGTGCAGGCACGGCGCCCATGACCAGTGAGCTCGGCAGCGGCGCCAGGCCGCCCGGCACGTAGACGCCGACCGAGTCGAGCGGAACGAAGCGGCGCTCCGCCTCGACGCCGGGATAGGTCGAGTAGCGGAAGTCCTCCGGCCGTTGCCTTTCGTGGAAGGTGCGGACGGCCCGGATGCTCTCGCGTAGCGCCTCCAGCGTCCGCTGCTCGATCTGCGCCCGATCTATCTCTTCTTGCGGCACGCGCAGATACGCCGGCCGCTCGCCGTCGAAGTGCTCTGCCAGATCCAGCAGCGCCGCGTCGCCTCGCTGGCGCACCTCCTCGACGATCGCAAGCGCGCGCGGCAGTATCTCCGCCAGCCCCGAGGCCCTCACGGAACGACCCTTTCCAGGTGCATGACCAAGATCGAGGAGGCGCCGGCCGCCTTGAGCTTCGGAAGCAGATCCCAGATCTCCTCTTCGGCGACCGCCGCGTGCAGCGCCAGCTGCCCCTGCTCGGCCAGCTCGACCACCGAGGGCGCGCCCATGCTCGGGAGCAGCGCCTCGAGCTCGGCCACCTTGTCGGCAGGCGCGTTCATCATCAGATAGCGGCGGCCACGGGCGGCGATGACACCACGCAGCATCATTTCCAGCCGCTCGAGCATCTCGGCGCGCTCGCCGAGGTCGAGCTTGCTGCCGATCAGGACAGCCTGGGATTCGAGCAACGTGCCAATCCTGCGCAGTCCGTTGGCTGCGGCGGTAGAGCCGGTCGAGACCAGATCGACCACGGCGTCGGACAGCCCCAGCCGCGGCGCCGCCTCGACCGAGCCCGAGAGCAACACGAGCTCTGCCGTCACTCCGGCCTGCTCGAGCGCACTCTTGGTGGTGACCGGGTAAGCGGTGGCAACACGCAACCCGTCGAGATCCGCGACGCTCTGCAGCGTCGACTCCTCGGGCACCGCCGCCTCGAGCGTGCAGCGCCCGAAGCCGAGCTCGAGCAGGGTCTCGACCTGCGAACCGGTCTCGGCGATCAGGTTCGCACCAGTGATGCCGGCATCGACGACGCCGTCCTGAACGTACTCGGGAATGTCATGCGGACGTACGAGCAGGAGCTCGACCGGAGCGTTCGAGCAGGGGACGTGCAGGGAGCGGGCGCCGAGCTCGAAGGTCAGGCCGGCTGCCTCGAGCAGCTCGAGCGACGTCTGCGCCATCCGACCTTTCGAGGGAACGGCCACCACCAGGCGCCCATCGGCGCCGGCCATGCGAAAACCGGGTTCTTTCACTACCTGCCTGCCTTTCACGAGTTCGACTTCTTCGCCTTCGTACGATCGAGGGCGAGGCGATAGCCCCCGGCGCCGTGGTGCAGCCACTGCGAGACGCGCGTTACGGTTGTCGTCGAAGCTTCGGCATGATCGGCGACGGCGAGATAGGGAAGCCCCTCCTCGAGCAGTCTGGCGATCAGCCAGCGATGGGCGAGAGCTTCCAGCTCGGCGCGCGTGCACAGATCGCGCAGGAAGCGCGTGACCTCTTCGTCACTGCGCAAGCTGAGGATGGCTTCCGCAAGCGCCTCGAGCCCGCGGATATCCTCGCTCTCGCCCGAACCGGATTCTGCTGTCTCGTCCATTTCAGATGTCATGTTAACATACTAACATGTCCTTCATCGTCTATCCCGCACTGGACGTTCTCGAGGGCCGCTGCGTTCGCCTCGCGGAGGGCCGGCGCGAGCGGATAACGATCGAGGGTGGAGATCCGGCGGCCGCGGCCCGTCGCTTCGTGTCCGGGGGAGCTCGCTTTCTCCACATGGTCGATCTCGATGGAGCTTTCTCGGGGCAGCCGTCCGTCGAGCTCGTGCGCCTGATCGCCAGGACCGCCGGCGACGTTCCGCTTCAAGTCGGCGGCGGCTATCGCTCGCTCGAGGCGATCGAAGCGGCCGTCGAGGCCGGAGCGGCGCGTGTGATGGTCGGAACGGCAGCCGCCTCGCCCGAGTTCCTCAGCCAGGCCGCGGCCCGATTTGCAGAGCGGCTCGTGGTGGCAATCGACGCGCGCGACGGCAAGGTCGCCCTGCGCGGCTGGACCGAGCTTTCGGAGCTTGACGCGGCCGACCTGGCCCGCGGCTGCGCCGATGCCGGCGTATGCCGTCTGCTCGTGACGAGCACGCGCCGAGACGGCTCACTTGCCGGGCCCGACTTCGAGCTCCTCGACACCGTTCTCGAGGCCACGCGACTGCCCGTGATCGCCGCGGGAGGCGTGGCCTCGCTCGACGACTTGCGTGCGCTCCGCGCTGCCGGCTGCGAGGGCGCGGTTGCCGGCGCCGCGATCTGGTCGGAACGATTCACGCTCGCCGAGGCACTGAGCGCGCTCTACGCCGCCGACGATACCCCGTGACCCCGGAGGTACGGTCGCCAGTTGGCGGGGACTGAAGTCGCGGCGAGCCTGATGAAAACAAGCGGCGCCGGGGGCCGCGGTCGTACGCGAAGCGCCATCTCGGTCTCGGTGAGTAGGCGATCTCCCTTGCGGCGATTGCACGGGGCGCAGGAGGCGACCACGTTCTCCCAGACCGATTCGCCGCCGCGGCTGCGCGGAACGATGTGGTCGAGGGTGAGCTTGCTCGTGTTCGTGCCGCAGTAACCGCAGCGCCAACCGTCGCGTGCGAAGAGCACCGGCCGCGAGATCTTTCTCTTCGCCAGCCTCGGTATGTGTACATAGGTGAGCAGCCGAATGACGTGCGGGCGGAGGAAGGTGTCGCTGGCCGAGCGAAGTGGCTGCACATGCTTCTCGATCACTTCCGCGCGGCCCTTGAACACCAGCACGTAGGCCCGGCGCACGGTGCACACGTTCAGGGGTTCGTAGCTGGAGTTGAGCACAAGAACCTGTTGCACCTTGGGCGAAATGTAGCAGCGCCGCCTGCGCGCTCATGTCCGTCCGCGAACGGCGGCCGTCGGCATAAGAGCCAATTTCGGTAGGGATGTGCGCCCGAGGGGGCCAAGCCGTGGATGCCAGTGGCCGGGGGTCGCGAAGGCGCACTGGTAGTGCGCTGAGCGGCCCTGCGGTTACTGGCGCCGCGGATCGGCCGCTTCGGGCGTGCAGGCCTATCGAAATGGGCTCTACGCACACAGGAAAGTGATTCGTACCTGCCGGCGCGCGGAACCCTCCGTCCGGGCACAGGCGCTCCAAGAGGTGCCTGGCACCGCGCTGGCGAAGTGGAACACGGTAGCGAGGAAACTCGCTCGAGAATGTGGCGTCTTCGTGTCGGCTCAGCGCGCCATTGCTCGCCGGACGGCTTCTTCCTCTTCCGGCGACAGCGTGATGGCGCAGTTGCCCCGATCGAGCTCTTTCAGGTAAATGCGCGCATAGTCGCGGCCCTGAATCGCGCTCAGCACGACGCCGCTACGAGCACTGTCGAGCATGGCCACGGTCGCCGACTGCTGCCCGCCTCTGTCGCCGTAGGCGTCGTAGCGAATCAGCGCCACATTCGAAAGCGCACCGTCGAATCTCCTGTCGACGCGCGTGAGGGCCGAGGCGATCTCGTCCACGGCCTTGTGAAGGTCGTCGATTCTCGCCTGTAGCGAGACGGAGAAGTCGACCAGATCGGTCTTCCCATCCGCCAGCACGGTCAACTGCCCGACTCGTAGCCTACGCAGGGCCCGCAGGGCGAGGAGAGCGATGGCGAGCGCCGCCAAGGCGAGCGCTGCCGACGCGATAGCGAAGATTGCCGTGGTGCTCATAGACGGCGCTAGAAGGTGAACTGAACTTCGTAGTTGGCCTTGTTATTACCCTTGTTCGTCTCGCCCGTGACCGGGGCGACGTCGACACTGAGCGGGACTTTGTTGGCAATGTCGGAAATCGTAAAGTGCCTGAAGACCACTTCCGTCGTCGCGTGGCTGTAGATCTGCCCGATCGTTTCGACCTTCTTGATCGGCTGATCTTTTTGGCTGATCAGGAGCGTGACCCTGATGTTCGACTCGAGGAAGTCGCCCCCGTTCTCGACCCCGACCGCGATGGCGAGACGGTCGTTCGCCGTGATCGTCTGGGTCAGGCCTTCGGTGAGCGTCTTCCCACTCGGGAAGACCTTGACGTAAGCGATGTTGGTGCCGTGCACCGTTCCGTTCGTGCTTCCGGTCTGCACTCCGTGGAAGGATTGCCAGACGACTTGCATCGAGTTGCCAGTGGCGCGCGCAGAGTCGGACACGAAGACCGAGCCTGGCGGGGGGGCGCCCGAGATACCCTCGCGCTTCAGCACGTCTTGCGCTGCCGCGACGAACATGTCCTGCCAAAGGACGTCGCTCGCTACGCCTCGCAGCATCTGCGCCGATAGCTCCACTCCGGCCTTGATCGCTTGGGGGTTTCCGCGTTTGGACTGCGTCTTCTTGAACACTGCGAGCAGCCCGTTCAGCGAATTGTTGCGTAGCTGCAACGCTTCGAGCATCTGCGCGTTCTGCTGGCGTAAAGGCCCGGGCGGCACCAGCTTCGACGCGTTCTGAATATCTATCCCCTGCTGGCGAATCAATCCCTTCAGGGTGGTTTCGACCAGCGTCTCGCTCAGATCCTGCCGATCGAGCAGCTTGGTCAGGCTCGCGCCCACCGTATGCGAATCGGTCGCGATCGTGGAGACCTTGTCCATGTAGTTCTTGTAGGCGGCGTTCTCGCTCGATGTCTCGCAACTTCTCACCGCAAAGATGAGAATCAGGATCAGCGCGATCGCGAAGGCGATCAGCGAAACGAGCCGTACGATCGGCGTGGTGGGGTGGGCGGGGCCCGCGGGATGTCTGGGCGGAGGCGAGCCGCCGCCGTCGCGCGGGCCGCTTGGACGCCGGACGAGACGCTTCTTAGGCGGCTCGGGCGCCGAGTCCCCGAAAAAATCGAAGTCGATGTCGTCGTGCTCGCTCATAGACTGGCGAGGGCATCACTGTACAAGGTTTCCCTCCAGCGCGAGATTGGCTATCGCAGGAGTTTCTCCTGTAACGGCTAAGGACGAGGGCTGATGACTGATGCAACCACAGCCAGCACCGGCGAGCTCGTTCTCGGCCGCTACCGGCCTTTGAGCCCGATCGGAAGCGGAGGATCCGGCTCGGTCTGGCTAGCCCGCGACGAGAAGAGCGGTCGCGAGTTGGCGCTCAAGATCGTTGCTCGCGAGGGCAAAGCCGGGTCGCGAGCGGAGCGAGAAGCGGAGGCGGCGTCGCGACTCCGGCACCGCGGTTGTTTGCGCCCGCTCGATTTCGGCTTCGACGATCAGCACGTCTACATCGCCTACGAGCATGTGCCCGGGAAAACTCTGCGCCAGGCGCTCCGCGACGGATCGATCGACGACCGGCGCGCGATCGAGATCTGCGCCCAAGTTCTCGAAGCGCTCGAGCACGCTCACTCGCAGGGAATCATCCACCGCGATGTCAAGCCGGCAAACATCCTGCTCGCCGGCGAGGCGGAGATCGACGTCCGGCTCGTCGACTTCGGCCTGGCGCAGTTCGCCGAGGCGGAGACGCTCACCGAGCTCGGAGATATTCCCGGGACGCTCGCCTACATCTCGCCCGAGCGCCTGGCTGGCGGAGAATCAACGGCTGCGACGGACATCTGGTCGGTGGGCGTCGCCCTCTGGGAAGCGCTCGTCGGCTGGCACCCGTTCTGGGCCGGATCGATGCTCGAGACCGCGCGACGGATCGAGACTGGGGCGCCTTCGCTCGAAGCGATGCGCCCGGACTTGCCGCGCCCCCTCCTGGCGGCGGTCGAGCGCGCGCTTGCTCAGGATCCGAAGAACCGTCCCGCCGCCGGCGATCTCGCTCGTATCCTTCGCCGTGCGCTCGCTCACGGCGAGGAAAGGCGCCGCAAGCCGAAGCAACCGCTGGTCGGCAAGCTTCGCCGCCCCGACCCCGCTCGGCTCGCTCACGCGCTAGCAAGCGCAGTCTTCGTCGCCTGGGGCACGAGCCTGTTTCCCTTCTACCCGGCTCACACCCAGGTTCCGCTGGCTCTTCTGGCCGGCTTCGTCTCTCTGGCCCGGCCGTTTGGTGGAAGCGCCTTCGCCTTCTCGCTTTTGTTGCTGCCGCTCGGGAACTATTCGCTCGGGCTCGCTCTCGCCTTTGCGCTCGCCGCGACCGGCTGGCTGGCATTCAACCGGCGTGAGCCTCTGACCATGCATCTGCCGCTCCTCGGCCCCGTGGCGGCGGCGTTGGGCGCTCTCTTTCTGCTTCCGCTCGTGCTTCTGCCCATCCGCGGCGGGGCTCGGCGTGCGCTGACCGCCTTCGCCGCCTTCTCGCTCGCCCTGATTACCGCGGGCATGAGTAGCGGTACGTTCCCGCTCACGGGCGCCCGAGCTCCGCACGGCCTCGGAATCGAAGGTAGTTCGAGCTTCACCGGCGTTAGCGGGGCGCTGATGCGAGTCCTCACCGACAGACCTGCGTTACTCGGGCCGGGGCTCCTACTGGCAACCGGCGCTGCCCTGCTGCCCTGGGTGCGGCGAAAGGGCCGCTGGGGAAGTGTCGTTTTCGGGGCAAGCCTGATCGTTGCCGCACTCCTGCCCTTCCCGAGCGTGGCGGTGACTCCGGTGATCGCAGGAGCCTGGCTCACCGCCCTGGCGCTCGTGCTCTTGCCCGCACCGGTAAGCTCAGCGCGTCCGGTCGTCGCGGCAGCAGCCAAGACACGATTGCTCGAGACGCGACGAATCGCCGTTTGACGAGAGGGGGGCGACTCCAGCTCAGCGGTTACGCTTAAGGGCGGAGAGAGACAGCTGATGGCCGTATTACGTAGCATCGAACGACGGATCGAGGCGGTTTTCGAAGGAGCCTTCGGAAGAGCCTTCCGGGCGCACGTCCAGCCGGTGGAGCTGGCGCGCAAGCTCGCCAAGGAAATGGACGAGCACCGAGCAGCTTCGGTGACGCGCGTCTACGTGCCGAACGAGTACACCGTCTATCTCTCACCGCAAGATCGTGACCAGTTCTCGAGCTACGAAGAGGCGCTCTGCAGCGAGCTTCAGGAGTACCTGAGCGAGCATGCCCAGCGCGAGCGCTACGCCTTGCCCTCGGCGCCACTCGTTCGAATCGAGACCGACGACGACCTCGAGATCGGCGTCTTCGGTATCGCCGCGAAAATGGCCCGGACCTCTCGTAGCGTGCCCATTCAGGAGCCGCTTCCCCAACCGGCTCCACCGGCCTATGAGACGCAGGCCTACACACCGGATATCCCGCTCAAGACGAGCGTTCCAACCTATGCGCTCGCATACGAGGGCCGGCGCTGCCCACTCCGCGACAAGACCATCGTCCTCGGCCGCTCCCGCGACTGCGACATCCACGTCGCCGATCCGAACGTCTCGCGCCGGCACGCGGAGGTGCGGCCGGACGGAAACGGCGCCTACACGCTGATCGATCTCGGCTCAACCAACGGCAGCGAGCTGAACGGCAAGCGAGCCAGTAACGTACGCCTCTCCGAAGGAGACACGATCACAATCGGGCAGATCGAGCTGACCTTCGTTCGGGAGTGACGATGGCTTCCGCTTCGATTTCGGTCGACGCCGTTCTGCTGGCGCTGAAGATCGCCTTTCTATTCCTGCTCTACATATTCATCTGGCGCATCGTGCGCGCCGCCGGCCGCGAGATGCGAGCGCCCCAGGACAGCTTCGTGCTCGCTCCCCTGGCCGAACGCCACGAGAAGCGCGCGCCCCGGCCTGGCACGCTCGTGGTCGTCTCGAGCCCCGACCTCGAGGAGGGTGAGCGGGTCGAGCTGACACACGAGGCACTGACGATCGGGCGCGGACCGCTCAACGATCTCCAACTCGATCAGGACGACTTTGCCTCGGGTAAGCACGCGCTTGTCGATCCGCGTCGCGACGGCGTCTGGGTCGAGGATCTCGGATCGACCAACGGCACCTTCGTCAACGGCGTACGCTTGAGCTCGAACCGGCGCCTGACGCCGGGGGATGTGCTGCGCGTCGGCGAAACGGATTTCCGTTACGAGCGATGAGCGTTATCGCGTCAAGCGCCCACACCGATACCGGCCGCAGAAGACGGAGAAACGAGGATGCCTTCGTCTGCGAGCCGCCGCTATTTGCCGTAGCCGACGGAATGGGAGGGGCGCAGGCGGGAGAGGTCGCTTCGCGGCTCGCGGCCGACTCGCTGCGCGAGCTGCGCGAGCGCGAGCTGGGAGATCTCTCGTCGCCGGAACAGACCGTCGAGCTCATCCGGGAAGCAAACCGACGGGTTTACGCCTATTCGAGCGCGAACGCCTCGGCGCGCGGCATGGGCACGACGATGACAGTCGCGCTGGTGGAAGGAAGCGTTGTAACGATCGGGCACGTCGGCGACTCGCGCGCCTACCTTCTGCGCGACGATCAGCTGACACAGCTGACGCAGGATCATTCGCTGGTCGCCGAGCTCGTACGTAGCGGGCGCCTCTCTCCAAAGGAGGCCGAGAGTCATCCGCGGCGCTCCGTCATCACGCGAGCGCTCGGCACCGAGTCCGACGTCGAGGTCGATGTCTTCTCGCTTCGGGCGCAGGACGGCGATCTTTTTCTGCTCTGCTCCGACGGCCTCACCTCGATGGTCTCCGACGAAGAGATCGCGCGCCTCCTCGTTTCCGCTCGGGCCAGTCTCGATGACGCGGGAAAGAAGCTGATCGCGGCGGCCAATCAGGCCGGCGGCGAGGACAACATCACCGTCGTCTTGTTCGAGCTCGAGGGTGCCGACCCGGAGCCCGAAGAGGAAACGGCGCAGGAACTGGACGACGCCAAGACGCTAACCGAGTCCGATGCGGTGCCGGCGCTCAAGCTCAGGCCGAAGCAGAGCTCGTACAGTCATCGCTCGCGGCGCATGACCTTGTTCGCCTTGGCGTCCGTGTTGTTGCTTGCGCTCGTGGGTCTCGGTGTCTTCACCGTCTTGACCGCTCATTTCGTCGGTGTCGAGCCCGACGGGCGCGTCGCGGTCTACCAAGGCTTGCCCTACGACCTCCCCGGCGGCATCCATCTCTACAGGGCTGTCCGCGTCAGCTCTCGCCTCTACGCCGCGCAGCTCACGGTTAGCGAACGGCGGCGATTCTTCGACCACAACCTGCACAGCTACGGCGACACGACGCGCGAGCTGAGCAAGTTGGAGGCGAACGTCTACCCGTGAGCGCTCGTACTCGTGAGCTCTGGATCCTGATTCTGGTCGGCCTGATCACGGTGACCGGTTTTGCCAGCGTCTACATCGCGCGCCAGAACGAGATCTCTGCCGGCTCGCTGTCCTACGTCGGGATTTTCTTCGCGCTTTACCTGGTCGCCCATCTGGTCGGCCGTCTCACCGTCCCCGACGCCGATCCGTACCTATTGCCGATGGCGGCGTTCTTGACCGGGCTCGGACTGACCGAGATCTACCGCCTCAATCCCACCGATGCTTTCCGCCAGGGGCTCTGGGTGGTGATCGGGGTCGCCGGCTTCGCGGTCACCCTGATCGCACTTCGTCACGACTTTCGCCGCCTCGAGTCGTACAAGTACCTGTTCGGACTGTCGGCTCTCGCCTTGCTCTTCTTACCGGCGCTGCCGAAGATCGGTCACTCGATCAACGGGGCTCGCCTCTGGGTTCGCGTCGGATCACTCCAGTTCCAGCCCGGCGAGTTGGGGAAGATCGCGATGATCGTCTTTCTGGCCGCCTATCTGCACTCCAAGCAGGAGGTGCTGGCGCTGGGCCGGCTCAAGGATTTCGGGCCGCTACTCGCCATCTGGGGCTGCGCGATGCTCGTTCTCGTTGCTACGCACGATCTCGGCAGCGCGCTGCTCTTCTTCGGGATCTTCCTCGCGATCCTCTACCTGGCGACCAGCCGGCTGCTGTATGTGGGCGTGGGAACGGCGCTCTTCCTGATCGGAGCGGCCGGGGTTTACGAGACGACGGCGCATGTGCGTAGCCGGGTAACCATCTGGCTGCACCCCTGGACGACCCAGCCCGTCCCCTGCCCGACCCGCGGCGGCCTGCTGATGCAGCGCCAGGAGTGCGAGAGCTTCCAGCTCGTCAAGTCGCTCTACTCCATCGCCCAGGGTGGCTTTTCGGGCACCGGCCTGGGCAAGGGCACCTTTACCCTGACCAACGGAAAAAACCTGATTCCCGACCTCAACACCGACTTCATCTTCTCGGCACTGGCTCAGGAGTTGGGCCTGGTGGGGGTCGCGGCGCTCTTGCTGGTGCTGATGCTCTTCGTGGTGCGCGGGTTCCACATCGCTCTCCTCGTCGACGACGGCTTCTCGAAGCTCGCCTGCGCCGGACTGACGTTCGGTTTCGCGCTCCAGACCTTCATCATCATCGGCGGCATCCTTCGTCTCATTCCGCTGACCGGCATCACGCTTCCTTTCATCAGCTACGGGGGCTCGAGCGTGGTTGCCAACTTCATCCTGCTCGCCGGTCTTTTGCTCGTGTCGCAGAGAGCGAACGAGGCGCGATGAACGCTCGCATCCGACTCGCTGCCCTGGCCTCGCTCACGATGCTCGTGGCGCTGATCGTCGCCTCCACCTACTGGCAGGCCTGGGCTGCGCCGGATCTCGCCAACAAGAGCGACAACTCGATCCAGCTGGTTTCCCAGTTCACCATCGACCGGGGACGGATCTTCGCTTCCGACGGGACGATGCTGGCGCGAAATCACATCGTCCACGCCGGCGGTCGTACCTATTACTTCCGTCGCTACCCGCTTGGGCCGCTGACCGCGGCGGCGGTTGGTTATGCGACCCAGACCAAGTCGCGGGCGAGCCTCGAGCTCTCGGCCAACGACTATCTGACCGGCGCCGACCAGAGCCTGGCCGGTGCGATCAAGCAGATCGGTGATCGTCTGTTCGGCAGCACGATCCACGGCAGCGACGTCTACACCTCGCTCAATCTCAAGGCCCAGCGCATCGCCACCCAGGCGCTGGGCTCGAACTGCGGCGCCGCCATCGCCATCGAGCCTTCTACCGGGCGCGTGCTCGCGCTCGTTACCAAGCCGACCTACAACCCAAACGACGTCGAAAGCCACTACAACCGCATCAAGGANATCACGTCGCCGTCTTGCAGCCCGGCCTCGCCGCTGGTCGACCGGGCCACGCAGGGTCTCTACCCACCGGGCTCGTCNTTCAAGGTCGTCACCGCCGCCGCCGCGCTCGATTCGGGTCGCTTCACTCCCTCTTCGGTCTTTCACGACCCCGGCTACTGCATCGAGTACAAGCAAAGGGTGAACAACTACACAAACCGGGATCAGCTGGGGCCCGAGGCGTTCGGCACGCTCTCGCTCGCAACGGGTTTTCAGAACTCCGTCAACTCGGTCTTCTGCAACATCGGCATGCAACTCGGCATCAGCGGGGTCATGAACTACGCGCGCCGCTTCGGCTTCGATCAGACGCCCTCTATCGACCTGCCCACGAACGCGCTCAAGATCAGCGGCCTCTATCAGCGCTCGCACCTGCTCAGCCCGCGCGAGGAGAACCACCAGGATCCCGGGCGCACCGCCTTCGGTCAGGGCAACCTGCTCGTCACGCCGCTGCAGATGGCGCTGGTCGCCGCTACGGTCGCCAACAACGGCACCGAGATGCAGCCCCACCTGGTCGATCACGTACGCCGGTCGAACGGGGATATCGTGCGCATCAAGCCTCAGACGCTCGGGCGGCCGATCAAGCCCGAGACGGCGATGGAGTTGACGCAGATGATGGAGTCAGTAGTGACCGCCGGCACCGGAACGGCGGCCGCAATCCCGGGCGTCAAGGTCGCCGGGAAGACCGGTACTGCGGAAAACGGGACCGGCCAGCCCAACACGACCTGGTTCATATCCTTCGCGCCCGCCGACGCGCCGAGGGTTGCGGTGGCGGTCGTGCTGCAGAATCAAAGCGGCACCGGTGGCACGACCGCGGCGCCGATCGCGCGCCAGATCATGCAGGCGATTCTGTCCTCCGCGCCGAACTCCAACTCCTGACCTAACCTTTACGAGCCATGACACCTCCAGATCCACTCATCGGCGCGCTCTTCGACGGGCGCTACAAGATCCTCAAGCGGCTCGGTACGGGCGGCATGGCGACCGTCTATCTGGCCGAGGATCAGGAGCTGGGTCGGAGGATCGCGATCAAGATCCTGAACGCCAAGCACGCCTCCGACAAGCAGTTCGTCGAGCGCTTCCGGCGCGAGGCCTCCAGCGCCGCCGGTCTTTCGCACCCCAACATCGTGCAGATCTACGACCGCGGCAACGCCGAGGGCACCTACTACATCGCGATGGAAGTGATCGAAGGCCGCTCGCTCAAGGAACTCGTCATCGAGCGCGGCCCTTCGCCGATCCTGGTTGCCGTCAACTACGGCCGCCAGATTCTGGCAGCGCTTCGCTTCGCGCACCGAAACGGCGTCGTGCATCGCGACATCAAGCCGCACAACGTGCTCGTGGACGACGAGGGGCGGGTGAAGGTCACCGACTTCGGCATCGCACGGGCGGGCGCCAGCGAGATGACCGAGGTCGGCTCGATCATCGGCACCGCTCAGTACCTGTCGCCCGAGCAGGCCCGCGGCGCTCCGGTCGACGACCGCTCCGACCTCTACTCGGTCGGAGTGCTCCTTTACGAGCTCCTCACCGGCGAGGCGCCCTACAACGGCGACACCCCGGTCGAGATCGCCATGAAGCACCTCTCCGCCGTGCCCGAGCCGCCATCGACAAAGCGGCCCGAGGTCCCCCCCGAGCTCGACGCGGTCGTGTTACGAGCCCTGGCCAAGAACCCTGACGATCGTTACCAGAGCGCCGAGGAAATGGACGCCGATCTCAGCGCAATCTCGAGAGGCATGGAGATCAGCGAGGCAACAACCGACGCCGCCACGACGGTGCTGGCCGGAGCCGGCCTCTCGGCGCCGACCATGATCTCCAAGGCGCCCACGCGGGTAACAGCGCCGATTCGCTCGGGCGCGCCCGTTCCTCCTGCGGCGCCGCCCGGCTACTACGACCTGCAAGACGCCACCGTGCGGCGCCCTATCTGGCCCTGGCTGCTCGCGCTGGCCCTGGCGGTCGCCGTGGGCGTTGCTTTCTGGATCGTCTATCGGCAGCTGGCCGAGAACTCACCGGTGCCGGTGCCGTCCGTCACGGGGCTCACAGAGCAGGCCGCTCGCACAAAGATCACGAATGCCGGGCTCACGGCGTTGGTGATCCGGGCCACATCCAACAACACCGCCGCGGACAAGGTCTTTAATCAGCGCCCGGCCGAAGGCGAGCGCATCGCGCCGAACAGCACAGTTCGCATCTGGGTGTCCATTGGAACGGGCGACGTTCGCGTCAAGTCGGTCGTCGGGATGGATCAAAACGCGGCGATTGTCGCGCTGCAGGACGCCGGCTTCAAAGTCTTGCCCAAGCAAGCCGACAACGACGCGGCGATCGGAACGGTCTTCCGGCAAAGCCCGTCTGGAAACGACAAGGCGCAGAAGGGCTCAACCGTGACTATCTGGGTCTCGAAGGGTCCCCCTCCGATCCCCGTCCCCAATGTCGTCGGCTCTCTCTACAACACGGTCTACCACTCACTCATAGACGCGGGGTTCAAGGTCGACAAGCAGCCGGCCCAGTCGACCCAGCCCAAGGGCACGATCGTTGCTCAGGATCCAACGTCGAACTCGCCTCCCCAGCCGCCCGGCACCACGATCACGCTCAACGTCTCCACGGGCTCGCAGCTCGCCACCGTTCCCGACGTCACCAGCTTCGACACCGCAACAGCCGAGGCGACCCTGAGAGCCCAGGGATTCCTCTACAACCCCGTCCCGCAGGACACGCTAAATTCCAACGAGGACGGGATCGTCCTCAGACAGACTCCGCCCGGGAACAAGCAGGCCGCGGTGGGCTCGACCGTGACGATCTACGTCGGAAACTACACCGGGCCGTGAGCCGTCTCCGCGTCGCAGTGCTGATGGGCGGCCGCTCGAGCGAGCACGACATCTCGCTAGCCTCCGCCGGCTCGGTGATCGAGGCCTTGCGCGATCGCTACGAAACAGTCTCGGTCGAGATCGACCGGGAGGGCCGCTGGGCGCTTCCCGCCACCGTACCGCCGGCTCTGGAGGCAGCGGAGCACACCAGCAAGCCCGTAGAGACGCTGCCTGTTCCGGCCGAATCGTCGGTGCCGGCCACCCTGGCCGCGGCCACCCTGGCCGATGTGGACGTCGTCTTTCCCGTGCTGCACGGGCCCTTCGGCGAGGACGGCACCGTCCAGGGCCTGCTCGAGCTGGCCGGCGTGCCCTACGTGGGCCCGGGCGTGCTGGCCTCGGCGCTGTGCATGGACAAGGACGTCTTCAAGGCCGTGCTGCGTGACCGCGGCGTTCCCGTTACCAAGAGCGTCACGCTGCGCGACGGCGATCCGGTCGAGCACCCGTTCCCGTACCCCGTGTTCGTCAAGCCGGCGCGGCTCGGCTCCTCGGTCGGCATCAGCAAGGTGCACGACGAGAGCGAGCTCGGCCCGGCGCTCGAGCTCGCCTTCCGCCACGACGAGAAGGTCCTGATCGAGGAGTTCATCGACGCGCTCGAGGTGGAGTGCAGCGTGCTCGGCAACCGCGAGCCGATCGCCTCGCTACCCGGCCAGATCATCGCTCACGCCGAGTGGTACGACTTCTCGGCCAAGTACGACGAGGGTGGGATGGAGCTCGTGGTGCCGCCGCCGATCTCCGCCGAGGCGGTCGAAGAAGTTCGCCGTCTGGCCGTCGCGGCCTTCGTCGCCGGCGAGTGCGAGGGCATGGCCCGCGTCGACTTCTTCGTTCGCGGCGAAGAAGTACTGGTGAACGAGCTCAACACCATCCCAGGCTTCACTTCGACCAGCGTCTACGCCAAGCTGTTTGCGGAGTCGGGAATCTCGTATCCCGAGCTACTCGATCGACTTATCGCGCTGGCGTTGGAGCGCCACGAGCGCCAGCAGCGCTACGCCTACTAGAACCTGAGGTTTCTCAACCGGTGAGAGCGGCGCCGAACGCCTCTTCCCAGACGTCGAGCGCCTCTTCGAGCTCGGCGTCCGAGATCACCAGCGGTGTCAGCACGCGTACGCAGTTTCCGTACAACCCCGCCTTGAGCAGAAGCAAGCCGCGCTGCAGCGACTCCTCGATCACTCGCGTCGCCAACTCCGGCGCCGGCTCCTTGCTCTCCCGGCTCTTCACCAGTTCGATCGCCAGCATCGAACCGATGCCGCGCACGTCTCCGATCGCGTCGAAGCGCTTTTGCCAAGCTTTCATTCGCGTTAGCAGCGTCTCGCCGAGCGCGTTCGCCCGCTCGACCAGCTTCTCGCTCTCGATAACGTCGAGAACGGCGTTTGCGGCGGCCAGTCCCACCGGGTTTCCGCTGTAGGTGCCGCCGATCGATCCCTCGTGCGGCGCGTTCATGATCTCGGCCTTACCCAGCACGCCCGAGAGCGGCAGCCCGGAGGCCAGCGACTTGGCCACGACGACCAGGTCGGGCTCGATGCCGTAGTGCTCGATCGCGAACATGGCGCCGGTGCGGCCGAAGCCGGACTGCACCTCGTCGGCCACGAACACGATCCCGTACTTGTCGCAGATCTCCCGCAGGCCTTGCAGAAACTCCTTCGGCGCCGGAATGAAGCCGCCTTCGCCTTGAATCGGCTCGATCACGATCGCCGCCACCTCAGCCGGCGCCACCTGCGTCACAAGCGCCCGCTCGAGCGCGGCCAGGGCCTCGGAGCTGGAGGGACCGCGGTAGTCCTGAGCAAAGGGGAGGTGATAGACGGCCGGCGCAAGCGGGCCCAGCCCGATCTTGTAGGGATTGGCCTTGGAGGTCATCGTCAAGGCCAGAAGAGTGCGACCGTGGAACCCGCCCTCGAAGGCGATGACGGCGGGGCGCTTGGTCGCCAGGCGGGCGATCTTGACGGCGTTCTCGACCGCCTCGGCGCCCGAGTTGAAGAAGACCGCCCGTCCCGGGCCGCTGAACGGCGCGGCCGCGACCAGCCGCTCGGCGACCGTCGCGTAGATCTCGTAGGGAACGACGGCGAAATCGGTGTGTAGAAAGCGTCCCGCCTGCTCCCGAACCGCTTCGACCACGTGTGGGTGGGCGTGCCCGACAGCGAGACAGCCGATCCCTCCCGTCAGGTCGAGTAACCGGTTGCCATCCACATCCGTGATGACCGCGCCCAGGGCCGAGTCGACGACAAGCGGCGCCTGGACGGTCATCGGCGCGGCTACGGCGCTCTCCTTACGGACCATGATCTCGCGCGAGCGAGGGCCCGGAATGTCGGTGACAAGTTGGATCGCGGACGAGGTCATCTGCGCCCGGGACGATAGCGGAGCGCCTGCCGCGCTTGCCGAAACTAGCCCTCCTGAAGCGTGCCCGGTGTGTACTTCCCGCTCGCGTTCCAGATCAGGAACCCGCGCGCCCCACTGTGGCGAACGGCCAAGATCTCGTCTTGGATGTCGGCGAGAGTGAAGGTGCGGCCCATCGAGAAGTCCTGGATCCAGGGAACCAGCTCGGCCTTGCTGCCGCGCGTGGCGGCACTGAAGTCGCTCAACGCATAACCGATCGTCATCCCCGGAGCGGCCTGCGGATCGGCCAACCCGTACTCTCCTGGGCCGAAGTGAGACGGATAGACCATCGGCGAGAGCGCATCGACGTAGCGAGCCATCAGCTTCGGCGACTGGCCGACTCCGAGCTTGTTCGTCGCCGCCAGCCCGAAGACGTCGGCGGAGACGCGCACCCCGAGCGGCTTGAGCTGACCGGACGCGTACTTGAGGAAATGGGCGATGGTCGTCGACATCGACTCGTTCACCTTGCCCGGCCAGACGGCGCTCTCGATCGGCCCGTCGGACGGAAAGCGTACGTAGTCGAACTGAATCTCGTCGAAGCCGGCCTTGGCGGCGGCCTTGGCGATCGAGACGTTGTAGTCCCAGACCGCCTTGCTGTATTCGTTCGACCAGCCGAGACCGTTGTAATTGAGCCAGGCCGAGCCATCAGAACGCTGGATCGCCAGATCCGGCCTGCGCGCCGAGAGCACGGGATCCTCGAAGACCGCAATGCGACCGATCAGATAGATGCCCTGGGCGTGAAGCTGCTTGGCCACTTTGGCCGGGTTGTAGTAGTTCGCCGCCGCGCCAACCTTGTCGGCCAGCGGCGCCTCGGGCGATGAGAAGGCGACAGTGCCGTTCTCGTCTTTGACATCGAGCTCGATCGCGTTCAGGCCCTCGTTCTTCAGACTCGCGTACTCGGCGAGCCTGCCCTTCAGCGAGGCGAGCATCATGGTGACGTGAACGCCGCGGATCTCCTTCGGAAGTAAGGATTTCTGCTTGGTCGAAGTCCCCGTCGTGGTGTGCTTTGTGGCCTCGGGAACCGGCGAGCCCGCACCCCGCGCCGTCATCCAGACAGCGAGCCCGCCCAGGGTCGCCGAGACCACGAGTGCGAGCAGGAAAGCAGTTCGGCGCAGCTTTCGCCTGCGCCGAGCACTTGCACGTCGCTCGTGGAAGCGAGCGTTCGGGTCAACGGGCTCGAGTACCACGCAGCTGGCACCCTATCGGACCCGCTCGAAACTGCAAGCTTCCAAGTGACCAGAAAAGCCGCAGTTTGCAAGTAAAAACGCTCGTCGTCAGGGAAATCGCCGCCTGACAGCTGCTCTCCGGGCATACGATTCGATCATGATCCCAAGCAAGCGCTCGGGCGGGATAGCGCTCGCCGCCGCGCAGATAGTGGAACGCCCCGGCGGCTTGGCGGCAAAAACATGATTCTCGTCACCGGAGCCACCGGCTTTATCGGGCGCAATCTCGTCGCTGGCCTTCGCTCGCTCGAGCAGCCGACTCGCTGTCTCGTCCGCTCGGAGGCGCGTGGCCGAAAGCTCGCGGCACAAGGTTGCGCACTCGCTCGCGGAGATATGTCCGATCCAGACAGCTTGCGAGCCGCCTGCGACGGCGTAGATGCGGTAATTCACCTGGTTGCCATCATCCGTGGCAAGTCCGGCGACTACCAGCGGGTGATGGCGGCCGGAACGCGGGCGCTTGTCGACGCTGCGCACGCGGCCGGCGTACGCCGCTTCATCCTCGTCAGCGCGCTGGGGCTCGCCGAGGAGACGTTCGAGCTAACGCCCTATTACCGGGCGAAGTGGGATGAAGAGCGCACGCTCAAGGCCTCGGGCTTGGAGCACGTGATCTTTCGCCCGAGCTTCGTCTTCGGGCGCAGCGGCGGCATCCTTCCCACCTTCATACGGCTCGTTCGCTACTCACCGCTCACACCGGTGCTCGGGCCGGGAACCCAACGCATTCAGCCGGTCGCCGTCGAAGACGTCGTGTCTCATCTGATCAGGGCGATTGAGCTCGACGACGCCCGCGACCGGACGTTCGACCTCGCGGGGCCCGACAGGGTGAGCTGGGACGAGCTATACGGCCTGATCGCGAGCGTGATCGGCAAGCGCCGCCTGCGCGTTCACGTTCCTTTTGCGCTCGCTCGCACTCAGGCCACGCTCTTCGAGCGCCTACCGGGGTTTCCGTACACCCGCGACCAACTGAAGATGCTCGCCGCCGGCGACAACATCGGCGATATCGAAGCAACGCAACAGGTGTTCGGCCTTCCGCTGCTNTCGCTTGAGGAGCAGATTCGCCGAGCNGCGGCCTGAGGCTATCCAAGAACGCCCTGCTCAGAACTCATTTCGGAATGAAGACCCGTCGACTGGTTGCGATCGGTGGATGCGAGACGAGGACGCAGTGTCTCGTTCGTAGCCGGAGGCTACTGGCGAGACCGAGGACGCAGTATTCGTGCCTCCGAGCGCGGTCAGGCGGTGGAGTGCTTCGTTTCGAAATGAGTTCGGAAAAGAAGGAGGGCCACCTAGGGCGGCCCTCCGATCCGGTCACCAGCGTTGGATTTGGTAGAGGCGCTTCCAACGACCGTACGGTCGCGGCGCGATTAGCGAGCCCCCTACGCTGGCTAGGCGATTCCCGGTGGTCCCGGGGACACGCCTCTACCCGCTGGTACCTCCGCTGCCAGTACTACAGGAATCTTCCACTGGACCACCTCCTTTCCGCGATACAGACATGATAGGCAAACCGTCAAGACAAAGCTGCCCGCGGCAGGGGGATGCTTTTGTGAGCCGCGCCCCGCCATGTCGATCGCGGCGGTCAGGAGGAACGGACGCTCAATTCGAGACCTCTATCGAGCGGTACTGTGACGCTGACGAGGGTGGAGTCGCTCTGCCTCGCCTGCGAGTGCGCGGCCAAATCTTTGGCATGAGAGAGCACATTGTCGGCCACGATGAGAGCGCCGGGTGCGAGCTTCTCGCGGGCAAGCGCAAATAGCCGCTCGTAATCCTCTTTCTCGGCATCGAGAAAGCAGAGATCGAAGCGTGCGTCAAACGTCGGATTCGGCATCCTCTCGCTCGAGCCGTTTGAGCACGCGCTGGGCGGCGGAGCTGAGCGTCATGTCCGCAAAACCGGGCTCGTGCGATCGTCCCTTACTCGAAGTCGACCTCGTCGATTCCCGCCCACTCCTCGGGTAAGGGCGTGCCGACGGCCTTGTGGAGCGCAACTTTGAGCACGCCCAGGCCGAGCAGGGCGCACTTGAGTCGAATGGGACTCAGCGGCGTACCGCTCTCGATCATCATCGCCACCAGCGGCGTGTCGTCCTTGTCGATCGTGGCCACCTCGGACGCCTTACGGCCGACGACCTCCTCGCTCAGCATCGAGGCCGAAGCCTGGCTGATTGCGCAACCTTGACCCTCGAAAGCGAGCTCTTCGA
>JGI24144J35610_10000178_pt1 | contig 21759 bp, 20 predicted proteins | sample BarGraIncu01121A_FD_35610 | JGI IMG/M metagenome (IMG submission 35610)
CCTGGCGCTCGAGTAGACGAACGAGCGGGCGCAGGCGAGCCGGGGCAGAGCGGCGCGCGCGAGCAAGCGAGGCAGACGTAAGTGGGCGATCGCTGCCGATCACGAGAGCGTTGAAGCGAAGCGCCTGCCAGCGATTCACGCGGGAAAAAACGGTGGCCAGCGTGCCCGCCGTCTGCTCGACCAGAGCATGGTCGCGTGGCAGCGAGGCGACGTTCAGCGCGACGATCCCACCCGGGCGGAGGCGCGACCTGGCGAGCTGGTAGAACTCNCGCGTCGCNAGGTAGAAGGGCACGTANGGCTGCCGNTAGGCATCGACGCAGATGANGTCGTAGCGGTAGTCGTGGCCGAGCAGGAACGGCCGGGCATCTTCGTTGTAGAGATGCATGAGCGGACCGGGCTCGAGGCCGAAGAAGCGCTCGCCGATCGAGCTGACCTTCGGATCGATCTCGACGCCGTCGATGCGCGCCTGCGGATAGAAACGGCGGTAGGCGCGGGCAACGGTGCCGCCCGCGTTGCCAAGGATCGCCACGCGCCTCACGGGGTGGTCGAGGAGCAACGGCGGAACGAGGAAGAGATCCCAGTAGCCGCCCGTGAGCACGCTCGCCGGGTCGTAGACGGAGTGCGCCACAACGCCCTCGTTCAGCTCCAGCACCCGCTCGTTTCCGTCCTGGACGACGCGGATGAACTGATAGGCGGACTCGCCCTCGTAGAGAACGTCTGCGCCGGGCCTGATCGCCCCCGGCGGCAGCGCCAGCAGTGCACCGACGCACACGACCGGCACGAGCCCTCGGCGTCCGAGCGCCAGCGCGCTCGTCGCCGCGAGCAACGCCGAGGTGCCAAGGAGCGTGCGCTGTGTCCCCACCAACGGGATCGACAGAAGCGCCGGTACGAAGGTGCCGAGCAGGCTGCCCGCGGTCGAGAGCGCGAAGACCGTTCCCGCCGTGTCACCGGCCGTGCCCGCGCGCTCCAGCGAGAGCCTGATCGCGAAGGGCGCAACCATGCCGAGCGCCACGACCGGAGGGGCGAAGAGGACGAGCGCCGCGAAGAAAGAGCCAACGACCGCGCCAACGGCCAGTTGCCCTATTCCGCTCGCGCCACGCTCCAGCAGCGGGTGCGCGACGAACGGCACGACCGCCACGCAGAGCGCCGCTGCGAGCACGATCGCCCCGAGCAGAGAGGGGCTCGGCCGGCGATCGGCGAGCTTGCCGCCGAGCCAGTAGCCGAGCGAGAGAGAGGCGAGGATGAGGCCGATGATGTTCGCCCAGACCATGGTCGAGTCGCCGAAGTAGGGAGCGAGCAGACGCGAGGCACAGATCTCGGTGGCCATCGAGCCGCTGCCGGCGAGAAAGACGAAGAGCAGCAAAACGGGGCGCCGCAGAACGCTGAGCTCGCTTCCCGGCAGGACCCGCTCGACCATCAGCGCGCCCGGACAACGACCACGGCGCAGTCATCAAACAGCGGACCGCCGGCGAACTCCCGACAGTCGGCTAGCACGGCATCGGCGAGCTCCCTGGCGCCGAGATGCGAGTGACGCCGCAGAAAGTCGTCGAGCCTCGGCGTGCCGTAGAGCTCGCGGTCTCGGCGAGCCTCGATCACTCCGTCGGTGTACAGGACGAACGCGTCGCCCGGCGCGTAGGGAATGCGAATCTCCTCGTAGCTCTGGCTGCCGACGATCCCGAGCGCGAGTCCGCCCACGGGCAGCGACTCGAGACTGCCGTCGGCGCGTAGCAGGCGCGGCCGGGGATGACCGGCGCTGGCGCAGGCCAGCTCGGTTCGCGCCGGATCGACCTTCATGTAGATCATGGTGACGAACTTGCCGAGCTCGATCTCCTCGAGCACGACCTCGTTCACGGCGGCTAAGAAAGCGCCCGGCTCGGGATAGCGCCGAGCCAGCGAGCGGAAGGTGAACTTGACCATCGCCATGTCGGCGGCCGCGTCGACTCCGTGCCCGGTCACGTCGCCGAGCACAACCGCCAGCGCTCCGTCTTCGAGCACCAGGAAGTCGTAGAGGTCGCCGCCGATCTCCACGCGAGCCGAGGCGGCGTAGACGGCTCCGACGTCAAGGCCCTCGATCTCGGGCTCGTAGTCGGGTAGAAGCGAGCGTTGCATGGCATCCGCGAAGGCCTTCTGTTGCTCGTATAGGCGCGCGTTATCGATTGCGAGAGCCGCCTGCCCCACGATTGCGAGCGCCACTTCGGTCGTCTCGTCGCGAATCGGCTGCTCGGGGCTGAGAGAGATGAGGGTGACCGTCGCCAGCACCTCCTTCGGCGTGGCGACGGGAAGCACGATCGCCGTCGAGCCTCGCTCCAGGAACGGCCCGAGCAAACGCTGCGAATCACCCGCGTCGGCCGTCTCGTGCGTAAGGCGCAGCACGAGCCCCTCTCTGATCACGCGAGCGATATCGCCGGTCAGAGGAAGCGACCGGCCGAGAATCGCTCGCATCGGCTCCTCCAGATCTCCTCTGGCGACGTGAAGAGCCCGCGCCTCCAGCTTCTCCTGGCGCTCGTCGAGCATGTAGAGAACGGCAACATCGACTCCCACCAGCTCGGCGATCGTCTTCGCCGCCGCTTCCAGCGTGGTCTGCAACGACAGGCTCTGCGCGAACGCGCGTGAGACCTCGTACAACGCCCGCAACTGAGCCGCCGCCTGGCGCTCCGCACGCAGCGAGTGCTCGAGCTCGCTGCCGAGGAGAGTCGCCTGCTCGTGCAGGCTCGCGCGATGGACGGCAACGGCGAGCTGATTGCGCAGCGCCTCCAGCAACCCGCGCTCGCTCTCGTCCGGAACGCGGTCTTTCGACGGGTAAAGGGCAAGCAGCCCGATCAGTTCGTTCGCCGCCTCGAGCGGGAGAGCGAAGATCGCCTCCACTCCCGATTCGACGAGAACGTCGCGCAGCGGCTCCAGCCTCTCGTCGGAGAGAGCGTCAGCGACGACCACACCGCCCGCGAGCCGGCCGGAGGCGAGTGCCAGCTCGAGCATGCGAGCGCCAATTCGCTCGTGCGCGCCCTGAAGCCCGCGAGCCGCAGCCGTACGCAGACCGTCCTCTCCGTTCAGGTAGACAGCGACTCGCTCGATGCCGAGTAGGTCGGCGATTCGCTCCACGGCTACGTTGAGCGCCGGCTCGACCGCNAGCTCCGACATGGCCTGCCCGCTGAAGGAGAGAAGCGCTTGCGTCCGCTCTAGCTCCAGGACGAGATCGCGGCGCAGCGCGGCTTCCTCGAGCACCCCGGCGACACGAGCGGCAAGCGTCTGCAAGGCCTCGAGCTCGCCTTCAGTCGTCTGCATCTCCTCGCTGAATCTCGCCTCCAGCACACCTAGCGGCTCGAGCCCGAGAGGCAGCGTGACGGCTAGCGCCCCGGGCAGATGCTCTCGCAGGGGCTTGCCCTGCTCGCGCACGCGACCTGCCCGCTCTCGGGCCGCGTCGAGATCGGAGGAAGAAAGGACTGCGGACGTTCCGAGCTGCACGGTGTCCGGATGGTCGCCCAGCCAGAGCAGCACCTGCTCGGCGCGTGTCGCAGCGGCGACGAGCGCCGCGAGGCGTCGCGGCAGCCCGCTGTAATCGAGTGCCACCACGAGCGCGCCGGCAAGCAGTTGCTGGGCCGTCTCGGGTGGGCGCAGATCCCCATCGCCGCCCGTGGTCATGGCCGCCCTGTCGGGAGCGGAAGAGGCCTGAGCGCCCAGCTCAGGCGCGGGAACGGAGAGATCGTCCACGCCGGTAGTATCCCGCCGATCGCGCCCCTGGCGCGGAATCGATCGCCGATCGCCCCGCTAAATCGGGCACGACGGAGCGGCAGGGCAAAGCGAGCAAGTGGTCGCCGGCGCCGGCGATCGATCGGATCAGACCTGCATAGTCGAGGCGATAGGGCTTAAACTGAGGCGCTGGTGGGATATCCCGCGCGACAAACGCAACCCGAGGACGAGAAACCGCCAATCGACCCGACGGCGATCAGCCGCGCCTATGAGCGCGAAAAAGCTTCCCGGCAGGTACGCGAAGAGCGGGTGCAGGCGCGCAACCGAGCGCATATGCGCTTCTACGTAACGATCCTGGTCATGCTGGCGGCAGTTGCCGGGATAGCGCTCTTGATCTGGCAAGAAACGAAGACCCTGTTCGGTATTTAGCGAGCCCGTCACTCCCGACATCGAGCGTTTGAGACCAACAAGCGCCCGCGTCAGTGCCATACTTCCAAGCCATGCAGACTCCAACTCCACACCGCGCACATGACGCCGGCGCGCGGCCGCCGCTGGCTCGCCCGTCGCTGCGCCACCCCGAAGGCTTCCTTTTCGCCCCGGAAACGCTCACCTGGCTTTCGGGCCTTGTGCTCAGCTTGTCGACCTTTATGAGCTGGTACAGCGGCTCCGGGGGCTACCAGCTCGTATTGAGCGTGATCGGCTGGCACACGGGCCTAGTCGGCCAGATCGTCTTCTTCCTCGGCCTGGCCGTGCTCGTGCTCGTCGCTCTGCGCGTTTTTGGGATTGCCCTACCGGCCAGCCTCCCCGAGAGCTTGATCGTGATCGGAATCGGGGTTCTCGCCACCATTCTGGTGCTCGTGCGCCTGATCTGGGTTCCCGATCGATTCCTTCCCGCGGACGGCCGTGGAATCGGCATCTGGATTGCGCTTCTAGCGTCATTCGGCGTGATCGCGGCGGGCCTGATCGAGGCAAGCGAAGAGGTCTGAGGGCCCGGCTCCGGCGTTTCACCGCCCAGAGCTCGTTTCAATCGATTACCTGCCGGCTGAGGACGACGCACCGCGCCACCGAGCGCTGCCGGGTGGCGGAGCGCTTCGCGCGAGACGAGCGCCTAGACCGGTAACGCTTCGCGAGCGCTCTCGACCAGGCGCCGCGGGTCGAGCGGGCTCCCGAAGTAGGCTGCCGCGCCGAGCGAGCGCGCTAGCTCTTCGTCGCTACCCGCGACGGCACTGAACAAGATCACCGGCGGCGGCGCCTCACCGCGCTGCTCGCGCAAGCGACGCAGCGTTTGCCAGCCGTTCGCCCCAGGCATGGTCACATCGACCATGATCAGGTCGGGAGGACGGGTCTCGATCAGGCGCTGACCTTCCTTGGCGTCGCCGGATTGTTCGACCCTGTAGCCGGCGGGCTCCAGGCTGGCGCGAACGTAGGCGGTTATTCCCGGCTCGTCGTCGATCACCAAAACGACGGGCGCACGACGGCCTCGAGCGCCGAGCTGCGATTGCTCCAAGAACTCATCGAGATCGCTCCTTCGGAAGCGCCGGTGACCACCGGGCGTCGTAAACGCGGGCACCCGCCTCGCGTCACACCACTTCCTGAGGGTGCTTTGAGCAACGCCCAGGTATTTCGCAGCCTGACCGAGAGTCAGCCATTCGGGTTGCTCGGCTGCCGGGCTCTCGTGGAATCGCCTGGGATTGGGCATCTTCGCTCGAATCTCCAATTCACGCGTTTCTAAAATGCTCCGGTAGTTTTGGCCGTTTTCGTCGAATGCAAACGAGGGCGGACTGAGAGCCGGTGCGAGCGCGACTCGCAAGAAGCTCGTTATCGACCCGGGGGGAGTCGGGTTCCCCGCCTCCCATCCCCGATTCGAGCCTAACGAGAGCGGGCGCGCCCGTCTCAATCGAAACCGAGTCGGAAGAGCACGCCTTCCTCCCCGCGTCTTCAGCGCTTGGTGACCGTGACGGTCACAAGGCGAAGCGTTCGCTCACATGTCTGTGTGCCGCTGGCGCCCGAGCCCTGATCGAGTGCCAGCCCGAGCGCCGTCCCGAAAGCGAAGACGGTAATCGCCGCCGCCACGAGAAGCCCTCGCCGCAACCAGCCGGAGCCCTGTCGCTCGCGGCGGGCACGTTCAGGGAGTCGAGGCTGCAAGGACTGGGTCACGGTAGGTAGTCGACCGCCGCGCGCGCGTACAGATGGAAGGCGGCGTCGAGCACAATAGCCAAATCGCGCGACCAACCACGAACCGCCGCGCGCTCGGCCATTACGTCAGCCGCCCAGCGCTCCGCATTACCGTAGAGCTCGACCGCCTCGGCCAGAGTGAAGGTCTGCCCGATTCGCCGCCTCAGCTCGTCGGAGATCGTCTCCAGCTCCAGNTAGAGGCGATCGCCGGCGACCGAGCCGGCCGCCAGCGCCTGGAAGCGCCGGTAACCGTCCTGCCATTGCTGGCGCGATACCTCGATGGTCGCGGACACGCCGGCGATGATACTCAGCGNGTATCTACCCGGGAGCGAGCCCCACAAGCTTCGCGCGAGCGACAGCTCTCGGGCCAAAGCGGCTCGATCTCACGGGCGATGCTCTCACCTAGCTCGTAACCGGTATTGGCGAGTGCAAACGCGACGTGAGCGTGCAGGCATTTTAGCTTCCGACTGTTTCTTGAGCCGCCGATGCCCAGATCGAGCGAGGCGCCGCCGTCCAGCATCCGATCGGCCGATCGTGCGGGCTCTGTACGCAGGCGACGCTGCTTGCGGCTGGCGCGCCAGAGGCTCCAGCGCAGGCGGCGGCTCTTTCGCACCCGCTCGCTCCAGCGCTNCACCCCGCCCGCCGCCTCCAGTCGAGCGACCGCCGCAACGAGCTCGGGACAGGTCAGGTAGAAGCCGGTGGGGAACGGTTTCCCCTCATCGTCGTACGGCTTCTGCTCGGTGACCGCCGGAAAGCCGAACGGGCAGCGCGCGGCAACGCGCAAGAAGGCTCGCGGCTCTCTACCGATCTGAGCGCCGACAATCGACCTGTCGTCCACGAAGGCCATGTTAATCACGCCGCCCGGAGCCAGGTCTCATCTCCTCATCTACGGTCGCCTGCCCACTCGGCGTTGGCCGCGCCTAGAACGACGTGCTCTCGGCGGGCATCAGTGGCCGGCGCGAGCCTGGCTGCACCGCCCGCCGTCAATCCCCTTGACGATATACAGCCGCTCTCCGGGCTTGACGTAGAAGAGGCATCGCGCCGCACGCTCGACCGCCCTNCCTGTCGCTGCGCGCTTGAGCTTTTGTCTCAGCTCGTTGTGCTGCGATCTGAGGAGAGCGACCCGGGCGTGCTCGCTGCGAACGAGCTCGCGCTTGTCGTAGTAGGAGCGAAGCGGCCCCGCATAAAGGAGNNCGATCAGCACGACGAGCGCCAGNACAACGAGCCGGCGCGCGCTCGATCGCTGCCGCCGGCGATGGGCGCGCGCGGCTCGTTTGGACTTCGTTCGCTTCCCCTTGGACACGGCTTGGAACAGTTCTAAGCCGCGGACGACTGTCCTTCCGCCGNAGGCTCGCCGGGCTCGCAAATAGAACGAGGGACCGGCTGTTGTCCGGCCCCTCGTTCTCGACAGTGAATCGACGCAGCGCGTGCGCTAGTGCTTGGCGCGCGGGAAGGAAGCCCAGCCCGGGTAGACGGCCTTGTCGCCCAGCTCCTCCTCGATACGGAGTAGCTGGTTGTACTTGGCCACGCGATCGGTGCGGCAGGGCGCGCCGGTCTTGATCTGGCCTGCGCCGGTGGCGACGGCGAGGTCGGCGATGGTGGCGTCCTCTGTCTCGCCCGAGCGGTGCGAGATCACCGCGGAGTAGCCGTTCTTCCGCGCCAGCTCGATGCAGTCGAGCGTCTCGGTCAGCGTTCCGATCTGGTTCAGCTTGATCAGAATCGAGTTGGCGACCTTACGCTCGATACCCAGCTTCAAGCGCTCAACGTTGGTGACGAAGAGATCGTCGCCGACCAGCTGGATCTTGTCGCCGAGCTTCTGGGTGATATCGCTCCAGCCCTCCCAGTCGTCTTCGGCGTGACCGTCCTCGATCGAGACGATCGGGAAGCGCTCGCATAGCGCGGCGTAGTAGTCGGTCATCTCGCTCGGGCTCAGGTTCTTACCCTCGCCGGCGAGCACGTAGCGACCGTCCTTGAAGACCTCGCTCGCCGCCGGGTCGAGGGCGATCGCAACCTTGNCAGCGTGACCGGCCTTCTCGGCCGCCTCGAGGATGGCCTCTATCGCCGCCTCGGTCGAAGGTAGATCGGGCGCGAAACCGCCCTCGTCGCCGACTCCGGTGGCCAGTCCGCGAGCAGAAATGACGCCCTTCAGCGTGTGGTAGACCTCGGCCGCGATGCGCAGCGCCTCGGCGAAGGTACTTGCGCCCACCGGCACAACCATGAATTCCTGCAGGTCGATCGAGTTCTGGGCGTGCGCGCCGCCGTTGATCACGTTCAACATCGGCACCGGCAGCGTGCTCGCGCTCGGCCCGCCGAGCCAGCGGAAGAGCGAGACGCCGGCCTCGTCCGCCGCGGCCTTGGCAATCGCCAGCGAGGCGCCGAGCACCGCGTTGGCGCCCAGGCGGCCCTTGTTCGGAGTCCCATCGAGCTCGATCAGCGTCTGATCGACTCCGCGCTGATCCTCCGGATCGGCGCCCTTGAGCGCCGCGGCGATTTCAGTGTTGACATTGGCGACCGCCTTGGTGACGGCCTTGCCCAGGTAGGCGTTNNTGTCGCCGTCGCGAAGCTCAACCGCCTCGTGCACGCCGGTGGAGGCACCGGAAGGAACGATGGCCCGGCCTTTGCCTCCGGACTCGAGCACGACGTCAACCTCGACCGTCGGGTTTCCGCGCGAGTCGAGGACCTGGCGGCCGTGCACTGAAGCGATCTTGCTGCTCATCTCGTTTTCTCCTTTGCTCGATCGAAGTAAGAGTCTTGTTCTGCGAGCGTTAGCTCGGAAAACGCCTTTCCATCGGCCTCGGCCAGCGAGGCGGCAAGCTCGACCCGCTCGCGGAAGCGACCGGCCGCCTGCCTGAGGGCCAGCTCGGCGTCAACGCGCGCGAGCCGGCTGACGTTCACACAGGCGAAGAGTACGTCACCGATCTCCTCGGCGACGCGGTTGTCGGGCTCGGCGCCGGGCGCGGGCTGGCCGGCGACCTCAACCGCCTCGACGACCTCGTCGAGCTCGGAGGCCAGGTCGGACAGGGCTTGGGAGAGCTTCGGGTAGTCGAAGCCAACCGCTGCGGCCCGCTCCTGCACCTTGCGGGCGCGCAGAAACGCCGGCAGCTCCGCACCGACGTCGTGGAATATCCCCTCGCGACCCTCCTCGCCGGCCTTGATCTTTTCCCAGTTCTCGAGCACGCGCCCGGGTGTCTCGGCCTCGACCNCAGCGAAGATATGGGGGTGCCGGCGCACGAGCTTCTCGTGGCAGCGCCGCGCCACCTGCTCGAGGCTGCCCCGACCCTCCTCCTCGAGCAGGAGCGAGAGGAAATAGACCTGGAAGAGCAGGTCGCCAAGCTCGTCCAGCTGCTTGTCCGCATCGCCCTGNAGAACCGCGTCGGCCACNTCGTAGGCCTCCTCGAGCGTGTGAGGAACGATCGTGGCTGCTGTTTGCTCGCGGTCCCAGGGACACTCGCGGCGCAGGCGCTCGGTTAGCCGCTGNAGATCGAGAAGCGCTTGTGAGAGATCGCTCAGGGTCGCCTCCGCGGCCGCCGAGACCCCTACGTGGTGGTCGTGCCGACGGTGGAGGAGCTGGTCGTCGTTGTCGGCTTGTAGTTCGCGGCGTAGCTCGTGTTATCCGTGGCGAACTTCTCCGCCTTTTTGACCCAGTTCGTGACTGCCTCGTTCTGTTTGGGAGCGAGCAGGGTCTCGCGAATCTTGGCCGAGACGTCCTTGAGCGACTGAAGGTGCGCCTTAACGATCGGCCCGGTGGGGAGAATGATGTGCCAACCGAAGCTCGTCTTGACCGGCTTCGAGAAGGTACCGGTCTTGAGGTTGCCGAACAGCACGTCGGCGAAAGGCTTCACCAGGCTCTTTTGCTCCATGACTCCGAGCTTGCCACCGACTGCCTTCGTACCATCGATCGAGTACTTCTTGGCCAGCTTGGCGAAGTCCGCGCCGGCTTTCAGCTGCTGATAGATGCTGTCGGCCCGGGCCTTCGTCTTGACCAGGATGTGCGAGACAGAACGGCTCGTGCCGAGCTCGTAGGAGCTCTTGTGTGCGTTGTAATAGGTCTTGATCTCGCCCTCGGAGACCGTGACGCCCTTGATCAGAGAGGCGTAGGCGGCCTGGTCGATCAGGTTGTTTCGAATCCGTTCCCTGACCTGCGCCTCGGTCGCGTGCACTTTCTTGAGCTCGGCCTGGTACTTCTGCTGACTGCCGCCGAACTGCTTCGCGATCGCCTGGTTGAGGCTGCTGTTGACTTCGGCGGCGGTGACCTTGACGCCCATCTTCGTGGCCTGCTGGATTCTCGCGCTGGTCGTGACGAGATAGGCGACCGCCCTCTCCTTGAGAGCTTCATAGTCCTTGCTTCCGACCGCAGGAAATGCCGTCCCCTTGGCCTGGTACTCCGTCTTGGCCTGAGCCATCAAAGAGTCGAATGCAGCAACGGCTATGGGCTGGTCGCCGACGATCGCTATGGAGCCGGCGGGCACCGCTTTCTGCTTCGCGCTTCCGCAGGCAGCGAGCGAAGTCGCCACAACGAGCGCGAGAAAGAGAGAAGGGATGAGGCGCCGAGTTCTCATACAGATAAGCGCCTGCAAGACGTCACGCTCGGCGCGCGGCGAGTATAGCAACGAGCAACTCTCTGGCCGCGGAGAAAGTGGAGCCGCGCAGGGTCAGCTCGCGCTTCGAGGAGCTGTAGACGGCCGTCCCGACGCGGGCTTTCAACTCGCGCAGCTCACCCGAGCCCAGCACGAGCGGGCCGACACTCACGCGGCCGTCACGGTAGACGAGATAGTCGGCCTCGACCTGTGCCAGATCGAGCTTCACCTGTTGAATGGCGAAGAGGTTGCTAACGGGCTCCGGCAGCGGTCCGAAGCGATCCTCGCAAGATGCCTCCAGCTCGCGCAGCTCGTCGGAGTCCTCGACCAGCGCCAGGCGCCGGTGCAGATCGATCTTGAGCGCCTCGGAGGACACGTAACCGGCGGGAATGTAGGCGTCGATACGCGCGTCGACGCGAAGCGGACGCGGCGTAGCGTGGCGCCTGCCGGAGAGCTCGGCCACCGCCTGCTCGAGCATCTCCACATAGAGCTCGAAACCGACGGCGGCGACGTGGCCGGATTGCTCGTCGCCGAGCAGCTCGCCGGCGCCGCGCAACTCCAGGTCGCGCATGGCGATGGCGAGCCCGGCTCCCAGCTCGGTGTGGTCGGCCAGCGTGGCCAGACGCATGCGCGCCTCGTGCGAGAGCTCCTCGGCGCTCGGATAGAGAAGGTAAGCATGGGCGATGCGATCGGAGCGGCCGACGCGACCGCGGATCTGGTGGAGCTGGGCCAATCCAAGCGCGTCCGCCCGCTCGATCACGAGCGTGTTCGCCCGCGGAATGTCGAGCCCCGACTCGATGATGGTCGTGGCGACGAGCACATCGGCCTCGCCGTGCAGAAAGCTGAGCACCCGCTCCTCGAGCTGGCGCTCGCGCATCTTGCCGTGGGCAACCACCATGCTCAGGCCGGGACAGAGCTGACGCAGGTGCTCCGCCGTCTCTTCGATCGTCTCGACGCGGTTGTGCAGGTAGAAGGACTGGCCGCCGCGCGCGTGCTCGCGCTCGAGAGCGCTCTTGATGAGCTCTTCGTCATAGACCCCTACGTAAGTGCGGATCGGTTGACGCCCCTCCGGCGGCGTCTCGATCGTCGATATATCGCGCAAGCCGGCGAGCGACATGTGCAGGGTGCGCGGAATCGGGGTGGCGCTGAGCGTCAGCACGTCCACCTCCAGCCTGAGTGAGCGTAGAAGCTCCTTCTGAGCGACTCCGAAGCGCTGCTCCTCGTCGAGCACTACGAGGCCGAGGTCCTTGGCGACCACGTCGCGTGAGAGAACGCGGTGCGTTCCGACGAGAACGTCTACCTTGCCCTCTCGAAAATCGGCCAGGATGCGCTTCGTCTCGGCCGGCTTGCGGAAGCGCGAGACCATCTCCACCCGCACGGGAAAATCGCGATAACGCTCGCGGAAGGTATTCCAGTGCTGCTCGGCCAGCACCGTGGTCGGCGCCAGCACGAGTGCCTGGCGGCCGTTCAGCGTGACCGCGAAGGCGGCGCGAACGGCGATCTCGGTCTTGCCGAAGCCCACGTCGCCGCAGACCAGCCGATCCATCGGGCGTGGCGCCTCCAGGTCCTCCTTGACCGCCTCGATCGCCCGTTCCTGGTCGTCGGTCTCGCGGAAGGGGAAGCTCGCCTCCAGCTGCTCCAGCCAGGCCTGATCGAGGTCGTAGGCGACCCCCTCGACCTGCTGGCGCTGGGCATAGAGCGAGANCAGCTCGCCCGCGAGCTCGTGTACGTTGACCCGCGCACGCGACTTGAGCAGCTGCCAGGCCTTGCCGCCGAGCTTGGAAAGGGCGGGCGCCTTACCGTCGGCGCCGATGTAACGCGAGACCTTGGCGATCTGCTCGTGCGGGACGTAGAGGCGATCGTCGCCCTTGAAGGCGAGCAGCAAGTAGTCACGCGTGACGCCGGCGACCTTCTTGGTCTCGAAGGCGATCAGCCGGCCGACGCCCTGGTCCTCGTGCACCACGTAGTCGCCCGGGCGCAGATCGGAGAAGGACTGCAGCGCACGCCCGATCCGCGGCGCGGCGCGCGACGGCCGTTTACGGAAAACCTGGCTCGCCGGAAGGAGAACGAGACCGAGCTCCCGCCAGACCAGCCCGCGCCGGGCGGGCGAGACCGCGAAACGCAAATCTCCTTCTCGTGCGAGCTCCTCTCCCTGCTCGAGAAGCGGCGCCGCGAGCGAGCGCAGGCGGCTGCCGGTGCGAAGCGCTTCGCCCCGATGCGGGAAGGCGACGACGACGCGCTGGCCGGAGCGCAGGAACGAGCCGAGATCTCGCTCGGCCTCGCTCAGACCGCGTGCGGCGATGGCCGGCCGCTGCGCCTCGAACGAGAANGGCTGCCCGCTCGGAAACGGATCTAGCTCGCTCACACCCTCCAGCGGTAGAGGATCGATCTCGAGCTCCTCGCGCCAGACCCGCTCGACCTCCTCGCGCTGCCAGACGAGATCGGGCGTCGAGGCGAGCGGCGAAACCAGTGGCGCGGGAGGCGCGGACTCCTCTCCCTCCTCCAGCGACGCGGCGAGATCGATTCGCCACTCGGCTGCGGGCTGGACGAGCACCTCGGCGACCTCGTGCAGCGTGCGCTGCGTGAAGGGCGAAAAGGCGCGCATCTGCTCGATCTCGTCACCGAAGAGCTCGATGCGCAGGGGGTCACGCCCGCTTGCCGGGAAGACGTCGACGAGGCCTCCGCGAACGGCGAACTGACCACGCTCCTCCGCCCGCTCTACCCGCTCGTATCCCGCGCCGGCCAGATCTAGCGAGATCTTCTCCAGGCTTCCGCGATCGCCGAGGCAAAGCCGGATCGCTTCGGGCCTGAGCTCGGGCGGCGGCATACCCTCGGCGAGAGCCGTCGCCGAGACGAAGACGAGCCCTCCCGCCGCCAGCACCTCGAGCGCCCGCGCCCGCTCGCCGATCAGGTGGGCGGCGGGCACCAGTCCCGAGTCCCAGCGGACACCGCGACTGGGTAGAAAGGCGACCGTCTCTTCGCCCATGAACCAGCCCGCAGCCTCGGCGAGATTGCGCGCGTCTTCATCGTCGGCAACGAGAACGGCCAGCGCCCGCTCGAGCCGTTCGTGCAGAGCGCTGACCAGCAGCGGCAGCGCCGGCTCGGACACGCGCGCACGGGCCGGAAGCGCGGCGGCCAGGCTCGAGAGGCGCTCGTGGCCTGCGAGCTCGCGTACGAAGACGTGAAGAACTGGGCGGTCCATGAGTTCAGCGGAACTTTCGTCCCGCAGGCGCAGTGTAGCCCGCGCCTATTTATCCCCAGCCCGCCGGGATCCGGCCGCCGGATTCTCGGGCGTAAGCGTCAGGACTCGCGCTCGTTGAAGCGAGCCTGCGCGACATCGAGGCCCTCGCCCGCGAGCAGCTCGACAGTGTCGGCGGCGCGAGAAACGATCGCCTCCACGTCGGTGTCGGAATCAAAATTCGAAAGCACGAAATCGGCCACCGTCCTACGGTCGCCGCGACCGGGGCGGCCGACTCCAACGCGCAGGCGCAAGAACTCCTTCGTCTTGAGCGCCGCGGCAACCGAGCGCAGGCCGTTGTGCCCTGCCAGGCCTCCGCCCAAGCGCAACTGCAAACGACCGGTCTCCAGATCGACGTCGTCGTGCACGACGAGCAGATACTCGGGCTGCAGCTTGAAGAAGCGCGCGGCGGCGGCCAGCGAACGGCCGGACTCGTTCATGAAGGTCTCGGGCGCGAGCAGCGCGACCCTACTTCCCTCCAGCCTCAACTCGGCCAGTCGCCCGTGAAACTTGGCCCGGAAACGCGTGTCGTGGCGTCGGGCCAGCTCCTCGACGACCATGAAGCCGACGTTGTGGCGGTTGCGGGCGTACTCGCGCCCAGGGTTGCCCAGGCCGGCGACGAGCAGATCCAGCGTCGAGACCGACTTGCCTCGACGAAACCAGCCCATCTATTCGGAGGGAGCCTCGGCCTCGCCCGCCGGACTCTCGCCCTCGGCGGCTTCGCCCTCGCCCTCCACTTCCTCGCCCTCCTCTTCCTCTTCGACCTCTTCGACCACGAGAGAGGGAAGCGTGACGCTGACGAGCAGAGTGTCGGCGTCGTCGAGGAAGACGACTCCCTCGGGCGCCGTCAGATCGGAGAGATGCAGCAGGTCGCCGATCTCGAGCGAGCTCACGTCTACTTCGATCTGGTCGGGCACCTGAGCCGGTAGCGCCTCGACGAGGAGCTCGCGCGCGGACGGCGTTACAACTCCACCCGCCTTCGCGCCCGGCGCCTCGCCTACCAGCGCCAGGGCGACGTTGGACTGAATCGTTTGATCAAGGCGAATGACTTGGAGATCGACGTGAAGAAGGCCGCCACGAACGGGATTGCGCTGGTAGTCCTTGAGAATCGCCGAGTGCGGCTTCTTCTCGTCGCCGACGACGACATCGAGGATCGCGTGGCTTCCGTGCGCGCCCGTCAGGGCGTGGCGTAGATCCGCCTCGAGCACGGCGAATGCGCGCGCCTCGAATGCGCCTCCGTAGAGAACGCCGGGCACGAGCCCCTGCCGGCGCAGGCGCCGATTGGCAGCGCTACCGCGTTGCGATCGTTCCTGAACCTGGAGCTTTACTCTCTCAGCAGCCACGGCGCCGAAGTGTAGCGACCTGAACGCATCGCGCGCCTGGCAAGGCGAAGCAGCCCACTGGAAAGCGGGCTTTTAGTAGCTCAGCCCGGCTCGGTAGGCAAAGAGCGGTTTCGCGCGCTTTCCGTCCTTCAGGCGCACTCCCTTCACCATCGGCACGTCTTTGATCGACGCCGGCCAACTCACCGGCAGCTTGCCGCGCGGCGACACCCGGCCGAAGAGAACGTCCGCGACGCCGTGACCGGCCTCGGTGCCCGGGATGTAGGCCATCAGGAGCGCGTCGGCCTTCTTGACAAGAGCGGTGATCATGAGCGGGCGCCCGGCCACCAGCACCAGCACGACCGGCCTGCCGGTCGCCTCGGCCGCCTTGACCAGTCGCACCTGGCTGGCTGCAAGAGCCCCCCGCGGACTGTCGCCAAACCCCTCGGCGTAGGCTTTCTCGCCGATGACGACGACGATGGCGCGCGCCTTCTGCGAGCTCAGTCTTCGTCGAGGCAGGGAAGCTCGATGCGCAGCAGCGCCCCGCCGTCGCTCGGGCGCTCGACCGATACACGGCCGCCGTTCGACTCGGCCACCTGACGTACGATCGCCAGCCCGAGGCCGGTGCCCGGAAGGGCCCTGGCTGACGAGGCCCGATAAAAACGGTCGAAGACCAGAGGCAGGTCTGCTTCGTCGATGCCCTGCCCGTGATCGCGAACGCTCACCATGCCGCGACTCACCTTCACCTCGATAGGCCCGTCGGGCGGGCTCCACTTGCAGGCATTGTCGAGAAGGTTCGCCACCGCGCGCTCCAGCCTGCTCGGGACGCCGCGAACGAGGCACGGCTCGAGCTCGAGAGTGAACGTGTTCCCGGGTGATAGCCGGCGCGCCCGCGCGACGGTCTGCTCGACGAGCAAGTCGAGACGCACCTCCTCGATCTCCAGATTCGGCTCGACCCCCCGGGCGAGATCGACGATGTCGGTCACGAGCACGGCCAGCTCGTCGATCTGCTGGCTGACGTCGCGCAGGATCAAGTCCCGCTCCTCCTTCGGAAGCTCGGTGCGCCGCAGCACGTCGACGTTCGTCTTCGCGGTCGTCAGTGGAGTCCTGAGCTCGTGCGAAGCGTCGGCAACGAGCTGGCGCTGGGAGCGGAGCGACGCATCAAGCGCCTCGAGCATGGTGTTGAACGACCGGGCAAGGCGCGCGAGCTCGTCACGTCCGTGCATCTCGATACGACGAGAAAGATCGCGCGTGCGGGCGACGTGCTCGCTGGCCTCGGTCATGTGACGCACGGGCCGAAGCGCCGTACCGGCGATGACCCAGCCGAGGACGATAGCCAGCCCGATTCCACCCAAGCTCACCACGAGCAACGCGACGGCGACGCGTCGCAGGGGCTCCGTGACGGCGGTCGCCAGAGGCCGGGCGGCCTGGAGAGCACACGCGGGTGGGAGGAGGGACGTGTAGACGCGAAGGCGCTGCTTCACTACGGTATTGCCGCGGGGGACGTTGATGGTGACGGTGCTGAAAAAGTTGCTGCCCCGACGGAGCGCAAGACTCGTCACCTGGATGGACACGGGGAGCACTGTCCCGCTGGGCAAGCCATATGCCTGTATCACCTCGCCGGTAGTGTTGCTCGTCTGGAAGTAACCGCCCCCGAGCTTGCTGACTAACTTCTTCGTGATGTTCGTGTAGCAGTGGCCAGGAATTGGGTTATCGATACGCGGCACGGCCGTGGCTTGAGCGGTGCGATCCTTCAGGGAGTTGTCAAGCTCTCTCAGGAGCTGCGCGCTCACGAGCACATAAACAGTGACCGATACGAGTGCGATCGCGGCGGCTACAGCGAGCGCCGACACGACTATCAGGCGCAGGCGAAAGCTCATCGCGCGACTCCTAAGCCGCTTCGCGGAGGATGTAGCCGACGCCGCGCACGGTGTGGATGAGACGCGACTCTCCGCCGGATTCCGTCTTGCGCCTCAGGTAGCCGATGTAGACCTCGAGCGAGTTGGAGCTGGGCCCGAAGTCGTAACCCCAGACCCGCTCGAAGATGATCGAGCGCGAAAGCACCTGGCGCGGGTTGAGCAGGAAGAGCTCGAGCAGCAGGAACTCGGTGCGCGTGACCTCGATCAGGCGATCACCGCGGCGCACCTCGTGAGCCACCGGGTCGAGAACGAGATCGCCAAAGCGGAGGACCTGATCACTGGGGCTACCGGCCCGGCGCAGTAGCGCGCGCAGGCGCGCCAGCAACTCCTCGAGGTCAAAGGGCTTGGTGACGTAGTCGTCGGCGCCGGCGTCGAGCCCCGCGACCCTGTCCTCGACCTCGACCCGGGCGGTCAGCATCAGCACCGGAGTCTTGTCGCCCGAGGCACGCAGGCGGCGACAGACCTCGAGCCCGTCGATGCCGGGCATCAGTACATCCAAGACAATGGCGTCGATCTCGTTGCCGGTGGTTTTCATCCGCTCCAGCGCCAAGGCGCCGTTCTCGAGCGTCTCCACGTCGTAGTGCTCGACCTTGAGCGCCCGCTCGAGCGCTTCGCGCAGGGGCTGCTCGTCGTCGACAACCAGGATCTTCATGGCGTTAGTCTGACGCCTTTCCGGAGAAATCGCGAAATGTGTCGCTCGTAACAGTAGTAGACGGTAGGACCACAGTCACGAAGCCCCCCTGTTGAGGTTCTCGGCAGTTCTTACTCGCAGAGCGAGCTTTGGTCACGAGCAGATCGCGCTCGCGGCCCACCGTATCGACGTTGCTACTTGATGTGGAGATCGATACCGAGCAGGATCAACCACCACAAGAGAACGGCAAGTACCGCCGATCCGACCCTCTTGATCGTGCCAAGATTGTTGAAGTAGTGGTGCTGCTGAGCAACGATCAGGCCCACAACGACATAGACGATGCCGACGATCCCCGTAAGCCTTGGTCGCATGGCTCGAGTATATCGTCGTAACCCGTAACTCCAAACAACGAGTTCGTCTCCGCGCCTTCAAGGCGCGCCCGACCTTCCCGCCTCGATTCCGCCGGAAATCTCGATATTTTCGGCGGATTGATTAAAAGAGCTGGTTCTCGCCGGCGAAGATGGCGGAGACCGAGCCGTCGGTGAAGACGCTGAGAATCGTCTCGGCGAGCAGCCCGGAGACCGGCAGCACCGTGAACGTGTCGGGCTGATTGAGCGGGTCGATCGGCACCGTGTCGGTGACGACGATCTCGGCGAGATCCGCATCGGCCAGCTTCTCCATCGCGTCGCCGGCGAAATGCCCATGAGTAGCGAAAACGTGCACGCTGACAGCGCCGGCCTTCTTGAGCGCTTCGGCTGCGGCAACGAGCGTTCCGCCCGTGACGATCATGTCNTCGCCCATAAGTGCGACCTTGCCCGTGACGTCGCCGATCACCTGGCTGATCGCAGCCTCGTCGTGAGCCGGCCGAGTCTTGTTCATCACCGCCATGTCGCACTCCAGCATCTGCCCNAACTTGCGCGCCATCTTGGCTCGCCCGGGATCCGGTGAGACCGAGACCACGCTCTCGCCCGAAAGGCCCTTGTCACGGAAGTACTGGGCAAACAGCGGNAGCGCGGTCATGTGGTCGACCGGGATGTCGAAAAAGCCCTGAATCTGACCGGCGTGCAGATCCATCGTGAGGACGCGGTCGACCCCGGCATCCTGAAGGAAATCCGCCACCAGCTTGGCCGAGATCGGCTCGCGNGGCGCGGACTTCTTCTCCTGGCGCGAGTACGGGAACCAGGGCATGACGGCCGTGATGCGCTTGGCCGAGGCGAGCTTGGCCGCCTGCGCCATCAAGAGCAACTCCATCAGGTTGCGATCGACGGGCGGGCAGCCCGTCTGCACGAGGAAGACGTCGCTGCCGCGGATCGATTCCTTGTAGTGACAGTAGGTCTCGCCGTTGGCGAAAGTCTCGAGCTCGACTGCCCCCAGCTCGATGCCGAGCTTGTCGGCGATGTGCTGCGCCAGCACCGGGTGCGAGCGACCCGAGAAGAGCATCAGCCGCTTCGACGGGCCGCGCTCGATCCAGCGTTGCTCCGGTTGTGGATCGGTCGTCATGGCCCCCTCCAGATCCTCTACCTGAGCGTCGTCAGTCGCCGTCTGGCTCACGAGCGTAGTCCTCCTTGTTCAGCTGGCGCGCACGGCCNATGGCGAGTGCGCCGGGTGGAACGTCGTCTGTGATCACCGAACCTGCCGCGATAACCGCACCGTCCCCAACCTCGACCGGGGGCACGAACGAGTTGTGCACGCCGGTACGAACGTTGCGTCCGATCTTCGTCTTCTGTTTTCCCGGTCCGAGCTCGGGACGGTAGTTGGCCGTGATCGCGCCGGCGGCGATATTCGCTCCGGCGCCGACCTCGCTGTCGCCGATGTAGGAGAGATGCGGCACCTTCGCCCCCTCCCCGATGTGGGAGTTTTTGATCTCGACGAACGTGCCCGCCTTGGCGCCCGCCTCCAGCACCGTTCCCGGGCGCAGGTAACAGAACGGCCCCACCACTACGTTCTCGCCGANCTCGGCGTCTATGGCGACGACCTGGGGCCCGATCTCGGCGCCGCTGCGCACGNGGGTGCGACCTCTGAGCGTGCAGAAGGGATGAATGGTGGAGTCGGGCTCGAGCTCCACACAGGGCTCGATCCAGGTCGAGCTCGGATCGACGATCGTGACGCCGGCGGCCATGTGCGCCCGGTTTATTCGATCGCGCAGGATGGCCGCAGCGACCGCCATCTCGGCTCTAGTGTTGACGCCCTCGGTCTCGACCGGATCCTCCGCGATGCAGGCGCTGACGCGTTCGCCACGGGCGACGAGGGAGCGAATCGCGTCGGTGAGGTAGAACTCGCCCTGGGCATTGGCCGGCTCGAGCTGCTCGAGCGCCGGCCAGAGCTTCTCGGCCTGGAAGACGTAGATGGAGGAGTTGACCTCGCGCACGGCGAGCTCGTCGGGCGAGGCATCGCCGGCTTCGACGATGGCGCTCACGCCGCCTTTCTCGTCGCGGAGCACGCGCCCGTAGCTACGAACATCCTCGGGGCAGAAGGAGAGCACGGTCGCCGCGGCGTTCTCTTGCCGGTGCGTCTCGACGAGCTTCTCGAGCAGCGTGGAGGTGAGTAGCGGAGTATCCCCGGAGAGAACGAGGATCTCGCCGGCCCGTCCCTCCAGCAGCTCACGCGCCGAGCGCACGGCGTCGCCTGTGCCAAGCGGTCGCTCTTGAACGGCCACATCGAGCCCGGGGAAAAGACCGGCGGTCGTCGATGAGGTAACAACCACGACCCGACCGAGCTCGAGCTCCTGTGCCGCTGCCAGTACCCAGTCCACCATCCGCCGGCCGAGAATCGGATGCAGGTGCTTAGGCAACGCCGATTTCATCCGCGTCCCGAGCCCTGCGGCCATGACGACCGCTTCGAGTTTGTTGTGACCAGTCATCGCGCCCGTCTTCTTCGACCCGCCCGGCTCACAAGCCTATTCTGCCCGGTCCCGCGGAGAGGCGCCCCCACTCCCGTGCCAATCCCCCATTCGGAGCCAAACTATGAGCGAGTCGGGAGCTGGAAATCGTGCCTCCGAGAGATCTATTGGCCCCGCCGGGTATGCGGCGGCGTCGTTACCCCGTCGCATCGCGGAGTTCCGTTAAAAAACCATCTTCGAGAGCAGACGTCCTAGCAAGCCGGGCTTCTTCTTCTCCACGCCGAACATGAGCAGGCGCCCGTTTCGTATCAACTCGCTGCGCGGCCCGCCTCGACCCCAGGCGAAGCCTGTCCCGACCTCACCGGCGCGAAGGTCCACAACCGAGAATCTATCGCCGAGCTTTTCGGCGAATGCTCGAAGTACTTCGTCCTCCGAGGTGATTGCCTGCTCGACCGGTATCAGGCACCAGTCTCGCTCCCAGACGTCATCGATCAGCCGGCGGGCGGTCTCGACAGCGCTTCCTTCGAATACCTGAGCGAGAAAGTCCGCCAGATCGCGCGCTTGCAGCGCGACCGCGGGAGGATCGTGACAGATGAACAGCACCCGACTCCAAAGTCCGTCCTCCGCGATGTCAACGACCCAGAAGTTTCCGAAGCCATCCGCGGCGATGGGGATTCCCGCCGGCGTGAGAGCCTCAAATTCGAAGAAAGCATGCTCACCGCTGAAATCCACCTCGAAGCCATCGATCGTCACGCCCTCGGTGTACTCGACCAATTCTCGTTCCTGGGCGTGAAGCGACGTGCGACATCTCCGCTCTAGGCCCCCGATTTGTTTCGCCGTCATAGGCGGCTTCAAAACCACCTCGCGCCCGCGCTTACGAGCGTCTTCAGTCTGCCGGATAAAGGTTTCCAGAATCGAGTGAGTAGTCACGCCTGTAATGATCGTAGGCAGAGAAGACAACAAGTCAGATCTTGCGCGTAACATCCGCCGCCGCGACCGACCTGTGCCGGGCTCGCCTTTAGCCGGCAAAAGCCTGGCGACTTTCGTCGGTGGAAAGCGCCTCTTGCTTCTGGCCGCCGCGACCGACATGGCGGGCGCGGCTCACAGAACGCCATCCCCGACCCGGACACCCCAAACACTGACCACACCTGCGGCCAGCCCGCCCCGCTCGTAGGAGCAGACGAGGCACACGCGCCGAAGGCGCGGAGACTCGTGCACCAAGCTAATACCGCGAAAAGTCTTCGCCGGCGAAGCCGGCGGACTTTTCGCGGAGAAAGACTGGGGCGCCAGGATTCGAACCTGGGGTCACGGGACCAAAACCCGTTGCCTTACCACTTGGCCACGCCCCAACGCTGTTTCGTCCGAAGAGTACCG
>JGI24144J35610_10000221_pt1 | contig 18893 bp, 15 predicted proteins | sample BarGraIncu01121A_FD_35610 | JGI IMG/M metagenome (IMG submission 35610)
GATCGAGGGACGAAAAGCCGCACGGATTGCCGTATTGCTCGTCCGTTTGTTGCATGGTCGCTCTGAAACACGCCAACTACATTACTGACTACTATCCTGGAACTGAGATAACAGTTCTATATACGGACATTAGAGCTCCAGGAATTTATGAAAATTACTACAGGCACGTGCAAGAGAAAGGTGTCAAATTTATCCGAGGACGAGCGAGTGACGTGAAGTATAGAGGGGGCAAATTGTACGTAAGCGCTGAAGATACGTTACGTGGACAATGTCTCGAAATTGAAGCGGACCTAGTGGTTCTTTCGACAGGCATTAAGCCCTCTAAAGGAACGGTTCAAGTTGGAGAGACGCTCGGCATTGAGCTAGGTGATGACTTATTCATAAAGGAAAAGCACCCAAAACTTGAAGGCGCTAGCACAAATACTAAAGGGATCTATGTATGCGGCACCGCCCAAGGTCCCAAAGACATCACCTATAGCGTTTTACAAGCAAAAGCAGCTGCTCTCGAAACGCTATCGCTTGTTGATCGGGACTTCGTATCTATAGAACCGCTTTCGGCCTTCGTTAAGGACAGCTGCAACGGTTGCGGTATGTGCGTACGGCAGTGCAAGAACAATGCCATAAAGATGGTTGATCGCAGAGCAACGGTCGATCCGATACTCTGCACCGGAGGCGGCGCGTGTGTGCACGTTTGCCCTACTGCAGCCCTTGACTTGCACGGGTGTACGAAGCCCAACTTGAAGCTTCCATACGCGGGGTTCTTTCAGGTAAGAGCGAAAAAGAGATAAGGAACATAGCGTTCCTAGATACAAAAATTGGCTACGCAGCAGCTGACAATATTGGTGCAGCACGTCTCCGCTACCCCCCTTCTATTCGGATCATAAGTGCACCGTCAGTGTTGCGACTCGGCCCCCAACACATAGAGCTGGCGTTCCAGTTAGGTGCTGATGGCGTTTTTATCGGACAAGGTTTCGAGGCTGAGAGTTGCGGTGAAAACTTCGAAAGTGTTGAAACGCGGCTTAACGATTTGAGCAAAAAAGTTGTTGAGCGTGGGATTGATCCCGCGCGACTAAAGATTTACCGCGTTTATATCCCGCACTTCGTAGGCTTGCATAAGCGTCTTATGCAGTTTGATGGCAAGATCAAACACACAAGAGAGATACAAGAAGAGCTCGCAACGGTTTAAGCTGGTTCTGTAGAGTTTTATGTCAAAGTCAAATGTGCCTTTAAGAAGCATAGAAGAGATTAACTCCAAGATAACGGCCGGAGAAGTCACCGTTTGTACTGCCTTTGAGTTCTGCAATATGGTGCGGGCTCACGATGACATCAAAGAAGTAGACGTAGTTACAAGTGGCACGAAGGGCATCATGAGTGGAACCTATGCCACGTTATCCTTTCAAGCCACGGCTCCAAACGTCTTCGAGACGGCCCAAAAGGCGTGGCTAAATGATGTCCCCGCTTTCGTTGGTCCGTGTCCTAACGAAAGGCTTGGATTGCTTGATTTGATTGTCTACGGGACTGCGGTCAGCCGGAGCGACACAAAATATGGGGGGGGCCATCTTTTTCGCGATATTGTAAAGGGGAGCGATATCGACTTTGAAGTGCTAACAACGATGGGACAGCTCATAAANGGACGAACTAACCTTCAGGACATGCAATTTGCGAGGCTCTCCGCGACTCGAAACGTTTTTAAAAACTATAATGCATTTGTTAATCCTAACGACAGTTGCGTCAAGTCCATCTTTTCTGTTACATGTCTNGAAGGGCCATACAAAGAAGCAAGCTTCTGTGGATGTGGAGAACTCAATCCTTTGGAGAAAGACCCTCAGCTCGAAACTATAGGAGTTGGCACGAAAGCATTGTTCAACGGTGCCGTAGGCTTCGTGACAGGAACGGGAACACGTAGCTCTCCTCAAAAGCCGAACCTTTCTGGATATGCACCACTGATGGGCATGAACCCAAAATATGTCGGTGGCTTTAATACGTCCGCAGGTCCCGACGTGTTCTGTTCGTGGGCAATCCCTATTCCGATTCTCAATACTTCTATACAAGAGAACACCAGCCGGACAGATGATCAGATCCCCTTACCGATCGTTGATGTGAATGGGCGCAGGCCGCTTGGTTATGCACGATACAGCGACGTCTGGCAGAGAGAATATGGACGGATCAGTTACTCAAAGAAAGAGTGCGCGAGTTGTAAAGAATGTCAAGTCGCAAAGAATTGTCCAACCACAGCATTCAAACCGAATAAAGGAATTGATCGCAAAGAATGCATGCGGTGCGGTGCTTGCTTATCCTCTTGTCCTTATGGGGCCCTCAAAGGTAACCTGGGTGCTATCGAGCTAAATGGGCAACAAATTCCGGTAACGCTGAGACAATCAGATCGATACAATGCTGACAAACTGACGCGAGAGCTCAAAAAGAAGATTGAGCAGGGAGAATTTTTGCTGAGTACACCAGTGCAAAATATCAAGCTATAGTTAATTAACGTAGTATCGTTTTTTTTGTACCTCGAATGCACATTAACGCAAAGCCCTATATCTACAGACTCTGTCAAGCTTTGTGCTTGGTGAAACACAGAGTCCTTGCAGGAACGGGAAGCTAAGCGATAATGCATCGCGGTGAATAGAAGTAATATAGGGTTACCGCATACTCAATATAGAGGGGCCATAGGGTAGCCTGGTTATCCTTGGGGACTGGGGGTCCTCAGACCCGAGTTCAAATCTCGGTGGCCCCACTATTTAAAAGCCAAGATGCTAGAGAAGCGACACCCCCACAAAAGCTAATAAAGAACGCGCGCAATACATATAAGTATAGCATAATTTAGAGAATGCTAGTAACTTTTTATGTGCATTCAAAGGTGCTCTCGATTCAGATTGAGCATTCTAGACGCAACATATTTTGCTGAGCCATTGAATTATAGACCTTTTATTTAGGAGCAAAAAAGTGCCCGTTGGAATTACGACTTACGGTGCGTACATACCCCAATACAGGATCAGAGTAGAAGAGATTGCACGAGTGTGGGGAGATGACCCTAAAGACATAAAAAAAGGGTTGCGTGTATTAGAAAAATCAGTCCCAGACCGAGATGAAGATACTGCTACTATTGCAGTCGAAGCTGCTCGCTCAGCCCTTCGCCGATCTTGTTTAGATGGAGCTGATATAGGAGCAATTTATGTCGGTAGCGAATCTCACCCTTATGCGGTGAAACCGACGGCGACAATTGTTGCTGAAGCGATTCGAGCGACACCAGAACTTATGGCTGCCGACTTTGAATTTGCGTGCAAAGCGGGAACCGCTGCTTTGCAGACGTGCCTAGGGCTGGTCGCTGCTGATTACATTAAATATGGCATGGCGATAGGAGCGGACACCGCTCAAGGTGCGCCCGCAGATGCCCTTGAATATACTGCAGCCGCCGGCGGTGCAGCTTACGTAATAGGAAAGAACAATATCATTGCCGAAATCGAAGACACCTATTCGTTCACAACTGACACACCTGACTTTTGGAGGCGTGAAGGCCAGCAATATCCAAAGCACGGCGGAAGATTTACAGGGGAACCGGGCTATTTCAAGCATGTTTTGGCAGGAGCGCGCGGATTGCTGGAAAAGACACAATGCACACCAGATGACTTCGACTATGTGGTCTTTCATCAGCCAAATGGCAAGTTCCCACGCACGGTTGCCTCGACACTTGGTTTTTCACAAGATCAGCTGAAACAAGGCCTCATAGTAGAAAGACTGGGCAATACATATTCCGGGTCAGCGCTGATTGGATTAGCGTCGGTGCTAGACGTTGCCGAACCTGGTAGCCGCATATTTGTGACCGCATTTGGGTCGGGTGCGGGCAGCGATTCGTTCAGCGTTAAGGTGACAAAAGAGATTAACAAGATTCAAGGTCTTGCTCCAACTGTTGCCGAACTGCTAGAAGGCCCAATTTATCTAGATTATGCCCTTTACGCTAAACACAAGAATAAGATAGTGCTCTAAGGGTATACCCAAACATCAACACGAATTATTATGAGAGAAGTAGCTATCGTAGGCATTGGATGCACAAAATTCGGCGAAATGTGGAATAAAAGCTTTCGCGACCTGTTCATCGAAGCAGGTTTGATGGCCCTTACAGATGCCGAAGTAAGCGGCGCTCAAATAGAAGCACTTTATGGGGGGAATATGAGCGCAGGAATGTTTCTCGAACAAGAGCACATCGGAGCGCTCATCGCAGACTATTCCGGACTGACTACAAATAACATTCCAAGCACCAGGGTAGAGGCAGCGTGTGCCTCAGGAGGCCTCGCGCTGCGGAGTGGGATAATCGCGGTAGCTTCGGGCTACCACGACGTCGTTATCTCGGCAGGCATAGAAAAGATGACGGACGTCGGCGCAGAAAAAGCTATGGATGCGCTCGCGTCAGCTGCTGACAGAGAATGGGAAGCCGAAGTCGGCGCTACGTTTCCCGGTCTATATGCCATGATGGCCAGGGCGCATATGCATGAGCTTGGCACTACACGAGAGCAGCTCGCCCAAGTCGCTGTAAAAAACCATTACCACGGTTCAATGAATCCCAGAGCACAATTCAGGAATAAAATCACGATCGACACGGTCATCAATTCGCCACTCGTCGCTGATCCTCTTCGGCTCTTTGACTGCAGCCCTATAACGGATGGCGCAGCTGCCGTCGTTTTAGTTCCGGCCGAAAGAGCGAAAGAGTTCACAGACACGCCCATCTATGTCAAGGCGGCCGCTCAAGCAAGCGATACCATCTCTTTGCACGATAGACGAAGCTTAACAAGCATAGACGCGACTACCATTGCAGCGGATCGTGCCTTTAAAATGGCAAGACTTCAAAGGTCACAAATCGATGTCGCTGAAGTGCACGACTGCTTTACTATCGCTGAAATAATGGCAATTGAAGATCTGGGATTCTTCGAAAAAGGGGCAGGAGGCCCTGTAACGCTTGCCGGTGATACGGCTATTGGCGGTAAGATACCCATTAACACGAGCGGCGGGCTTAAGGCGTGTGGACATCCTGTAGGCGCAACAGGGATCAAGCAAGCTGTAGAGATCGTCGAGCAACTCAGAGGCGATGCCGGTAAAAGGCAGGTCGATGGAGCGGAAGTTGGATTAACCCACAACGTTGGCGGCACAGGTGGCACTGTGGTCGTCCATATCTTAGCGAGGTGATTGGATGACAGTCCCACGTTTTTGGAGAAAAATTCCGAATAGGTATAACCTTATCGGTACAAAATGTGAAAATTGCAACACTTACTACTTCCCCCCGCGAATCGTATGCCCTCCGTGCAGGCGGAAAGGAGTGATTCGTGAATATNCATTCGAAGGCAGCGGGAAAATTGTGACATACACCACAATATACTCGGCCCCAGAAAGTTTCACTAAAATGACCCCTTACGTTCTCGCTATAGTCCAACTCGACGAAGGGCCCAGACTCACAACTCAAATTGTTTGCGATCCGTCAGAAGTCAAGATTGGCGCGCGGGTTAAGTCAGTATTTAGAAAACTTGGAGAGGACGGACCCGACGGCGTGATCTATTATGGCACAAAATTCACGCTTGCCTAAACACCAGATAATCATGTCGAGCTTGCATTGCATTTTTTTTAAAATGATATACGTATAGTAGGTCACGTCAAGGGTGTTAGCTTTTCTCACCCCGAATCGGTGTGTTTACAGATGCTGCACAACCAAATGAGTCAGACTAGATTGCAGCGCTGACAAGCAGGTTATGCCTTTACCGGCCGAGAGTCGCATGCGCTCTCGCGAGATGGTGTGTAGCAAGCGCAGCTAAAAGAGAGAGTTCCCCCGCAAGCACGGCACAACAAACAATCTCAGCGAATTTTTTGGCGTGGGTTCCCGGTGGCTCCCCCCCACCTGCTACGTTCATGATTGATAAACACTCCCTCTGCGTTTTGACGGTCGTCCCCCCACCTACTGTGCCAACTGGCAGTGAAGGAATGCTGACGGAAGCATAGAGTTCGTCTCCGCGCGTAGAGAGACTGGTTATTGCCGTTGATGCCTCGACTACGTGGGCAGCATCTTGACCTGATGCAATAAAGATAGCAGCAACTACATTCGCTGCATGGGCGTTGAATCCCAGCGATCCAGCTTTAATAGATCCTATCACGTTTTTTCGATAATGAACGTCCGACATGCTTTCAGGCGTCGTTTTCAGCTCACGCTTGACAACGTCGCGAGGCATAGAAATTTCAGCAATAACGTTTTTGCCTCGACCTTCAATCAAGTTTAAAGCCGCGGGTTTTTTATCTATACACATATTGCCCGAAAGTGCGACAAGCCGAATATTAAGCTCATCGACGATAATGTCAGCCAGTCGGTCAGTAGCAATTGTGACCATATTCATACCAAGCGCGTCTTTGGTGTCAAAAGCACACCTTAAGAAGACATTATCAGCGACGACGTACGGGTCTATCCGGATAAGCTTTCCGTGCTTAGTGGTCTCCTCTGTAGCCTGTTGAAGCTTAGCAAAATTAGCTGGTTTTTTCACCCACTCAACAACACGCTGCGCTTCAGCTATATTGCTGACTGCAAAGACGGGGGCACGAGTCATTTCGTCATTGAAGATCCGAACGCAAGCACCTCCAGCTTCTGTAATTGCCTTAGAGCCCCTATTCACAGACGCGACCAAAGCCCCCTCAGTCGTAGCTAACGGCACATAAAACTCCCCATTAGCATATTCGCCCGAGACTGCCAAAGGCCCAGCTATGCCAACGGGCACTTGAATTGCCCCAATCATATTTTCTATGTTACGTTTTGAAGACGATTCAGCATCTATTACGTATGCACTAATTCCGCCTAAATCAGCGCAAGTTAACTTTTCGACCGCCCTGCGCCTTATTTCTACGGCCTCAGAAGCGGGAAGATCAACTTGATGGAAGCCTAACTTACCCGCTACTATTTTATTGACAAGCAACTCCGCGTTTCTAATAGATAACCCCCCCATAATTCGTGCTAGCTTATTACTATAGACTATATCATGCCACCAACTGCGATAAGCCCAAAGGCTTGTTTTAGGCCTCTGACCGTCTAACGGCGTCATAGCCCAACTCAAAATATTTATATAGTAACCTAGTATATAAATATGAATTCTGATGCCTCAGTGGCTAAGCCTGGTATAGCGCGTCCTTGGTACGTTTCCACGATCGAACACAGACAGGACGAGGTCGCGGATTCGAATTCCGCCTGAGGCTCTTCTTCGTGGACTTATCTATAAAAGACCATGTTCATCGGCGTTGACCACGGCACCCAAGCTGTTCGTTTTGCGACATTAGATAACAGAAAGCTCGAGCTTCCGAGAGAGAGAATTGCCGAATCTTCCGTCATCAACGACATAGAAGAGGGATTAAATCTCAAACTGGAGTTTGTCAACCTTATCGGTCTCACTTACTCTATGGGGGACGGCATTACAAGGATAACTAACATAAAAAAGGTACGCAACAGGGGTCTAAAAGCTCAAGGCGGAGCCGGATCTTATTTTGGGGGAGGTACAGCGGTCTATGATGCAATTTACAGTTCGAATGCGCCTGCTATCGTCTTGCCAGGAATTCACGATCAGTCAAATATAGACGCTCGTATGAAGTTCTTCTCTCATGGGGCCTCACCTGAAAAGGTTGGNGTGGCTTACTACATTTTAAAGCACTACAATGAACAAGACTTCATCCTTTGCGACATAAGTTCGAATACCGTATCTCTGGCCGTCGCTGAGTCGCGTATTATCGGGGCAATTGACGCCGCAATATTTGCCCCAGGAGTGGTGCAAGGGCCGTTAGACCTTCAAGCGATACGGGACGTTGACAACGGATTTATGACTGCTAACGAAGCGTTTTCTCGCGGCGGTCTTTTGAAACGTCAACTAGATGAGCGCGAGATGATAGAGACCTTAGCATTGTATGCAGCTATGGAGATCAGCGCATTACAGGTTCTCCTTCGCGATTATACGACGGATAACGCGATATTCTTAGCAGGTTCCGCTGCGCCTAAAATTAAAGATTTGTTAGAAGAGCACCTGAGCATTCCTTCAATAGTTCTTGAGCAGTGGAGCGCTGCAAAGGGGTGCGCTACTATTGCCAAAGACGTATGGGAAGGCGCCTCCGATCTTTTAGGAATCCCCGTTGAGTTCTGACGGAACGGATCGCGCATCACTAAAGTATAAAGCATTCAATCACACTCTCTAAATTGTGTAAACTTATCAGAAGTTGTTCCAATTGCTAGAAATTGTCAAGCAAGCGTTAATATCAAGTTATCGGGTTAGAAAGAATTAAATTAGGTTGAACGTCTAAAGATGAGCAATGGAGGCCATTAAGTGAAAGAGGTACGCATACACGGCAGAGGCGGTCAAGGCTCCGTTACTGCCGCCGAACTTCTCGCAGTCGCAGCTTTCGANGATGGAAAATTTAGTCAAGCATTTCCCTTTTTTGGCGTTGAGAGACGGGGTGCACCAGTNACAGCATTTACTCGTATAAGTGATAAGAAAATACGACTGAGAAGCCAAATCTATGAGCCTGATTATGTTATCGTTCAAGACGCAACNCTGATTTCAGCTGTTGACGTGACCGCTGGACTAAAGCCTGATGGCATAGTCATCGTTAACTCCGAAAAATCTGCTGACGAAATTGGAATCGACACCGAGACGGATGTACGGACCATTGATGCAACAGGAATAGCCTTAGAAATAATCGGCCGGCCTATCGTTAACACGACTTTATTAGGTGCATTTGCAGGCGCCACTGGTGAGATCAGTATCGACTCGATCAAGCAATCGGTTCTTGCTCGATTTCCTGGGAAAATCGGAGAAGTAAACGTGCAAGCTGCGGAAAAGGCCTACCAGCTTACGACTTCGACTAAAAGAAAGCCGCATAAAAAAATCAAATCTCGGAAAAAGAGCGCAATTCCAAANCAATCGGAAAAAATCCCAACAGTGCCATTCGGAAAGCCTGGAACCTCAGAAGCAACAAGGACGGGCGATTGGCGGGTTTTTTATCCTGAGTTTGACATGGACCAATGTACTCGCTGCGGTAAATGTCAAGAGAGTTGTCCCGATGCTGCTATCAACGAGCGTACGTTAACCGGACGCGATGCAGAAAAGGCCCAAGAAAGAGCAGAAGAACTCGAAAAAGCGGGCACTATCAAGAAGGCTGCGGTTAAGAAGGCGCATATACGNTATGAACTAAATCCTACATACTGCAAAGGGTGTGGGATATGCGCGAACGAATGCCCAATTCAAGGTATCAAGATGAAGCTGGAGGAAAAGTAGCATGATGGAGATAATGGAAGGGTCTCACGCGATAGCACTCGCAGTAAAAGCAGCGAGACCAAAAGTTGTCGCCGCTTATCCTATAACCCCTCAGACACACATCGTCGAAGACATCTCTCAACTAGTAGCTGATGGGGAACTCGAGGCAGAGTATGTAAAAGTTGAGTCCGAGCATTCTGCCATGTCAGTGTGTATTGGCGCAAGCGCAACAGGAGCACGAACGTATACAGCAACGACCTCTCAAGGCCTCGCGCTGATGCACGAAGTAATCTTTAACGCCGCTGGTATGCGGCTGCCGATTGTAATGACAGTCGCTAATAGAGCACTCTCAGCACCCCTCAATATATGGAATGACCATCAAGATTCTATTTCTGAACGCGATTCGGGCTGGATTCAAATCTATGTGGAAGATAATACAGAAGCAAGNGACCTCACGATACAAGCATACAGAATCGCAGAAGATAAGCGAATTCAAGTCCCGATGATGGTGTGTATGGATGGCTACACGCTCACACACACCTATGAACCCATAGAGCTCCTCGACCAAGACCTCGTTGATGACTTCTTGCCACCCTATGAACCCACGAACTATCTCAGCGTAGATGATCCAAAGTCTTTTGGCATGTTTGCTGATCCAGACTATTATACCGAGTTTCGCTACCAAAATCACGAGGCGCTGCACGCAGCAAAGGTAGTCATGGGCGAAGTAGCAAAGGAGTTCGGTGAAGTTTTCGGCAGGGACTATGGGGGCCTTATCGAAGAGTACCGCTGTGATGGTGCCGAGTATGTTTTAATTGCCATGGGATCGGTAGTGGGCACTTTGAAAGACACCGTAGACGATCTAAGAGATGCTGGCATCAGAGTAGGTGCTATTAAACTACGCGTGTACCGTCCTTTTCCAGCAGAGGAAATTCAGCGTGCGTTGACTGACGTAGAAGCCGTCGGCATTTTGGACAGAAACATCTCGCTCGGTTCCGGAGGAGCGGTTTCTGCTGACGTGAAAGCGGCCCTTTACGGCAGCAAGAGCGCCCCTAAAGTNTTCAGCTTTGTTGCGGGTCTTGGAGGGAGAGATTTACCGAAAAGGACGTTCGTCAAGATGTTTGACTGTATGCGAAAAGACAAGAAGATATCAACGAGTGAATTTATCGACTTAAGAAAAGAGATTCTCGAGTTCCAAGAGGTGTAGACATGCAAGCAAAATACGATGAACGATCAATAGACCTTTTTGCGTCCGGTCACAAAGCATGCGCCGGATGTGGCCCAGCACTCACGATACAGGCGATTCTCAGAGCAACGGGTGCAAACGTGTTTGTTGCAAACGCAACAGGCTGCATGGAAGTCATTTCGACGCAATATCCACAATCCGCTTGGAAAGTTCCATGGATCCACTCTCTCTTTGAAAACGCAGCTGCAGTCGCCTCAGGGATTGAAATCGCTCTTAAAGCGCTTCATAGAAGCGAAGAAGGTAAAGTAGTCGTAATTGCTGGTGACGGGGGAACCGTAGATATTGGCATGCAGGCTATTTCTGGGATGCTCGAAAGAGGTCACGACATCTGCTGTATTTGCTACGACAACGAAGCTTACATGAACACCGGAAACCAACGAAGTGGCTCTACGCCGTTAGATGCGTCCACTACTACGAGTCCATTCGGCAAGAGATCGTTCGGGAATGATCGTCCGAAAAAGAACATGCCAGCTATAGCAGCAGCGCACGGGATTCCCTATGTAGCTACGAGTTCTGTCGGCTATCCGAGAGACTTGGCAAAGAAAGTGCAAAAGGGAATCTCAGTCAGCGGCCCGGCGTACCTGCAGATTCACGCTCCCTGTAACATTGGATGGGGCTTTGACAGCGCAAAGACGATAGAAATCGCGCGACTCGCTGTAGAAACCGGGCTTTGGATGATGTACGAAATCGTCGATGGAGAGCTCACCAACGTGATGAAGGTGCGTAACCAGCAACCCGTTGAAGATTATCTCAAGCTCCAGAAACGATTTGCCCACCTTTTCAAGATGCCTGGAGGCGACGCCCAGATCAAACTCATTCAAGAGTATGCAAATGAGAACCTAAAAAGGTATACTCAGAAAGAAGCCGGTGAAATTAAGCCATAGACAGACATATCAAAAAAGCGCTTTACCCGGTTCTGAGAGAATTAACTAGCGGTTTGAAGCTTAACCGTTGATTGAGAGTGGCCCCACNCATTCAAGATCGTTCAAGTTCAGAGATTGTTGCATAAAGCGCATCAAAATTCGCATCTACTTCAATCGGTGGGTGGCACGCTTTCATGATAGATTCTGGGTCTTTCAGAAGATGACCGGTTGTAACACAAACGACGACCTCATCACGATCTACGGTTCCTTGCGCAATGAGCTTCCTTAGTCCTGCCAGAGACGCTGCGCTTGCGGGTTCAACCCCGATACCTTCTAACCGGGCCAAATCTTTTTGAGCTTTGAGTATCTCCTGGTCCGTTACCGATTCTGCGACGCCGTTAGATTGTCTGATCGCTCGCAAGGCTTTTGGAGCGTTGATAGGGTTGCCAATTCTGATTGCCGTCGCAACGGTTTGAGGATCCGCCAATGGTTCAATCTGGGATAACCCGCGCGAAAAAGCGTCCACAATCGGAGCAGAACGGCTTGCCTGTATCCCTGTCATCATCGGCACGTTGTTAATGATATCAAGTTCGCGGAATTCTTTAAACCCTTTATAAATCGCGCTGATATTTCCTGCGTTGCCCACGGGCACGATTACTCGGTCTGGGACGTTCCCATTCTCATACGCGGCAAGCTGGTCAATCGTTTCAAATGCAATCGTCTTTTGTCCCTCGAGCCTGTAAGGGTTTACTGAGTTTAACAAGTAGAACCCTTTTTCAGAGCAGACTCTTTGGATGAGAAGAAGAGCGTCATCGAAGTTGCCTTTAACGGCAAGCACCGTAGCACCGTGCATGAGTGCTTGGGCTATCTTTCCTAACGCTACATAACCACTAGGCAAGAGGACGAGTGCCTTCATACCGGCTTTTGCAGCGTAAATCGCCATAGAGGCAGATGTATTCCCGGTAGAAGCACACGCTAAAATCTTCATCCCCAGTTCCGCGGCCCTGGAGACGCCCACTGTCATGCCCCTGTCTTTGAATGAACCCGTTGGATTCATCCCTTCGTGTTTAACGTACAGCTCTTTGAGACCGCATTCCGCTTCAAGCCGTTTGCACCGGTAGAGCGGCGTGCCCCCCTCCATTAGCGAGACGGGGACTCCCGAAATCGGGAGGAGTTCGCGATATTTCCATACGTGTGGCGGAACAGCTGTGCGGTCTTTTAAGCTGAAGTCAACTTCCGACAGGTCATACCTTATTTCAAGGAGGCCATCGCAACTGCACGTATTCACGACGGTCGAGAGGTCGTGTTTCTTGCCGCACTCGATACATTCTAAATTCATTTCGTCAACCTGCTTGCCCGATTTCCTCGAGCTTGTCGCTTACGAGTTTCATAGCCTTGTTCACAGCTTCATCGATCTTATCTGCGTAAGGGCCGCCTCCTTGCGCTCGCTCAGGCCGNCCACCGCCACTACCGCCGAGAAGCTTACACACCTCTTTTACGATCACAGCCGCGTTCAAGCCTTTTTTCACTACATCCGTTCGCATCGTGATAACAATATGTGCTTGACCTTCGCGTACGCCTCCGAGGACGACCACAGCGTTGTCGCTTAGCAACTCTTTTGAGGAATGCAGAAGCTCTTTAATATCTGCGTCAATAATCCAGCTTAAAATCTTAATATCCTCGTTATCGAGCTTCATTTTACTCACAATCAGCACACTAGGCGCTAGCGCTGCAGCTACCGCAGTAGCCGGACTGGTCAGCCTCACGAATACAGCATCCATTGACGATAGTACATTATCAGCTTTTTCAAGATTCCCTGCAAGGATTGCGTCCCGAGCTTTTTTTATCGATGTACGCTCCGATGCCAAAGACGAGAACTTGGCATTACACTCTTCATTTGCCTTGCCTCTTTTCTTCCATTCCTCAAAGAAGCGACCTACAGTAACAGGTAGTTGTTCTGCTGGGACTCGCAGCGTTTGAGACGATTCGCCAAGGATCGTATCACGTCGCTGATCGTACTTTAAGGCAGCGACTCCAGCAGCAAATTCGAAGCGTTCAACTCCATCTTGTATTCGCTCCGTCCTGATGATTCGCAATGGTCCGACTTTTCCAGTGCTGGTCATATGGGTTCCGGCGCATGCCTGGACATCGTCGCCGACTTGCACAGTTCGAATAATCTCCCCTGGTGGCACTCCACCCTGGTAAAGAGCAAATCCGTATGTCTGTTCTGCTTCGTTACGGTCCATCCACTGAGTCTCTACCGCTGTGTCGGCCATAATCATTTCATTGGCTCTAAGCTCAATTTCTTTCCTTTCGTCATCAGTTACTTTCTTGTAGTGCGAAACGTCAAGGCGCGAGCTTTTGACCCCTTTCTGTGCCCCTTCTTGCCAAATGTGGCCCCCCAATTCATCTCTAATAGACGCTAGAAGAATGTGTGTCGCAGTATGATGTCGGGCTAGAGATTGCCTTCTTTTTACGTCTATACCTCCTGTTACTTGGTCACCAACAGAAAAAGGTTCGACGTCTTCAACTTCGTGTATGATCGCATGCCCCTGAAGTCGCGCTAGACGTACTCGGACTATCTTTCCTGATGGTGCTGTAATATAACCTGTGTCTTCTGGTTGTCCGCCGCCACCCGGGTAGAATAACGTTTTATCCAGAATAATGCCATCATCCACTAACCCAACTATATGAGCTTTGAAGTTCGTCTGTTCAGGTTCGTCGTAGAACAGTCGATGGGTCACAGGCAAGCTCTGAACAGCTTCAGCGGCTAATTCTTCGACTTCTTTTACCCGTTCGTGCGTAGCTGCGACAAGTGAATAAAAATCATCCGGCAATTCGACGCTTGCACCGAATTCCTTAGCTACATCTTTGACGGTCTCTGGAGGCACACCATAAGTGTCATACATTTTAATGACCTCAGCAACGGGAAAACTCTGTCCTTTATAACGCTGCGCCACGCCTGATACACGTCTCGTACCCTTATCTATAGTACTCCTGTACTTCTCAGTTTCATTTTGTATTATGTCAATTAAGGTGTCTACCNTCTCTGCATATTTTGGGAAAGCATTGAGACCCTCTATCTGTTTCGTGATGATCTTTTCCAAAGGGATAGCAGAATCTAAACCCTGCAACGAGCGAAGCACCTTTCTTATCACAAGCCGGGCGAGATATCCCGCTTTCACGTTGGACGGGACTATCCCGTCGCCCAACATAAAAACAAGGCACCGCGAATGATCAGCAATTGTGTACAAAGTCTCAATGGGCTCTACGATTCTTACTAGGTCGTCAACAGCGATGCCTATACTCTTAGCAACCCTTTTCCGCAGATCGAGCAGATTAGAAGCGTTTAGGTCAACCATGCCAGCAAATCGCGCATTCTGGGCTAAAATATGTGAATAATAGGGGTCTTCAAGTGAGTGCTCAAGGCCAGTACACTCAATCAGATAGTTTACGATGTCTGGCATAACAGCGTCATATATCGTAGGCATGCCGTTACCTGCCCATACCATACGTTCTAAGCCATAACCCGTGTCAACGATCGACTTTTTCATTTGCGTATAGCACTCGTCTTTGATTATCACACCGGTTTTTGATCGCTCCATGTCCATAAAAACGAGTGTTGCAAGCTCTAAACCACCAACAAGCACCTCCAAAGAGATCCCAGCATTGCCGCCGCCCGCCCAGGGAGTCTCCTTATACGTAATAGCGGCAGGTTCTGCTCCAAGTTCGTGCAGCAGACTATCGCAATACTGCACAGTTTCGTTTTTCCANTAGATTTGGCAATCGGGATCATTAAATGCGTGATGGGCCATCATTTCAAAGTTAGTTAGGTGCCTACCACTTTTCCCAACAGTGTCAATGTCTTTCAGTCGAATGCAAGGTTGCGATATAGTGAGTGGGTTAGCTGGTGGGGGGACCTTACCCGAGGTTACGAGCGGCTGAAAATCGTATATTGAAGCGTTAACTAGCAGCACATCTTCCCTCCACCTAGCAATTACAGGGTAAGGTAAGACGCGAACGTGCCCCCGGCGCTCAAAAAACGACAGATAAGATTCCCTAAGGTCATTAAGGTCGCGTTTTTTCAAAACGGGAGCCCCGATAAACGTATAAGGCGCGCACGGTGCATCACCACACGTTTTTTGCTCTTCTCGCGCCCAAAAGCGGCTGCCACAGCTTTCGCATGATTTGAGTTGGAAGTTATTGCTCAGATATTCAAGAGTGCCTAGGCTTAACTGCTTATTTGACATTTAGCACACGTCACGTGACAATTTCAGCTTAAAAAGGCTGAATTGCCCTTTTTTTAGTAACTGGGTAGGAAAGTATTAAAACGTTGCGCAGCTTATTAAGACCGTATGAATGAAGAGAGAGCCACCGAAGACGCCCAAGACGTCGTAAAGAGGCTAAAGAAGCTTGTAGAGGCAGAATGCGGCCCCATCTTCATTTCTAAGATGCAAATCAGGGATCTTACGGATTTGTATAGGACGTATAAAAAGGAGTATGGCCCAGATTTTGCAGCTGAAGAGATACAAAACAGGATTAAATCACATTTGCAGTAAAAAGCTACACAAGGTTTATCTTTTCAGATGAATATAACGTCGACCAAGAGAGTGGTTTGAGTGGACATTGAAAAACTGCATCACGGAACCGAATTGGTGAAAAGAGGCTTCGCTAAGATGCAAAAAGGCGGGGTCATAATGGACGTGACCACGGCAGAACAAGCAATTATCGCCGAAAAGGCCGGAGCCGTTGCAGTAATGGCGCTTCACGCTGTTCCTGCAGACATACGCAAGGCTGGAGGCGTCGCGCGAATGGCCGACCCCTTAATAATCTCTGAGATCATCGATGCGGTTTCGATACCGGTCATGGCCAAGACAAGGATTGGCCATTTCATCGAAGCAGAGATTTTGGAAGCGCTTGGCGTCGATATGATCGACGAGTCCGAAGTCTTGACCCCCGCTGATGAGCAATTTCATATTGATAAGCTCCGTTTTACCACGCCGTTTATATGCGGCGCACGGGACCTTGGAGAAGCCCTAAGGCGGATTAACGAAGGCGCTGCGATGATCCGCACGAAGGGCGAAGCGGGAACTGGCGATGTATCGGAAGCTGTGCGACACATGCACGTTATTATGGGTAAGATAAGAGAACTCAAAGGTAAATCTGAGCAAGAAATTAGCCTTGTTGCACGCGAAATTCAGGCGCCCGCCGACCTGACAGCAGAGACAGCTGAGATGCAGAGGTTGCCCGTAGTCAACTTCGCTGCAGGCGGTATCGCTACGCCAGCCGATGCGGCACTTATGATGCGAATGGGTGCGGACGGGGTTTTCGTTGGTTCCGGAATCTTCAAATCAGAACAGCCTGAAGTGATGGCTAAGGCTATAGTTGAAGCCGTCAACAACTTTGACGATCCAAAGGCGTTAGCAGAGATCTCCAAAGGTCTAGGATTACCTATGAAAGGTTTGTCTGTAGGTCAGATACCTAAGGAAGAAATTCTGCAGACCCGCGGTTGGTAAGGGAAGTATCCGACATCTACCGGCATATAAATCCAATGCAAATCGGAGGTGTGGGGTCCTAGCAAGAATACGAAATTTGTTTTTTAATCCTTGACGATTTTAGCTTTCTGACTTCATGCACGGTTGCTAGGACTTAAATGAGAACTGGTTAGCGACCGTTATCCGGGTAAAAAAGTTGCCGTGGATACGTGAACTCACGATCCACTGACGTATCATTGAATTTAACGTAGTGACTGTACAAAATCACTAGCTTGCTTTCTCACTGCTGCAAGCAAGTCTGAGTAGTCTCGCAAAGAAACGGTAAGTGGTATCAGTTCACCTAGGGAGGACGTACTGGGCCACTGGGCCGGAGCAGGAGTGTTCAATACAACATAGTTCTGGTTTTGAATATTCGCCGTTTCCAATATTTTCTCAAGCGCAAATATTGAACGGTTTTCAAATACGGGGATTATATATTCTTCAATTGTCGGAAACGCGTCGCCCTCACGCGTATAGTTTACGTACATCGTTGACTTAATTAACCTATGGGGAGGGAATACGTCCTCGCTGCTAATATTAACGTAAGCCGCCTTATCCCATTCCGCTGAGCCGTAAAGCTCGCGCTGCATCCAATTGAGGTCAGTTCTTCGATTCAATGATTTCGCTATATCGACACATTTCAGCAGAATGATACTCAGAATCTCATTAGAGTCGAGGTCTTCTTTGACTTCCGCGATCTTTGTGGCTAGACTCTGTTCATCTATTACCGACTCAGCTGGCGTAATAGCCTCACTGTAATCTAAAGCAGTAAGCTCTTCATGAATCTCGACAGCCTGATCAGCACTNGCTGTAACTGCTGCCACATTAACGTTACCCTTAACTATTGTGGTCGTATCATGAGGAAGTTGCGGCGCTGGTACGTCCTTCCTTTCCTCTAAATGTAAATCCTCAGTAAGGACAGATGTGGGTGAGTGAACAACGTCCTTCTCGGATTCCTCCGAAAGCGGTATCGCTGTCGGTTCTGTTTTGGGGACAGCTATCTCTTCAAAGCTTTCGGTATTAAGGGCTTCCTGATCGACGGACGTTCTAACTTCCTGTGCCGTCGAACTCCGTCTGCGGGCTCTAATAACTAACGCAACAGCAATGATTATTATCAAAACAGCCAACCCAATTGCTATAATAACTCCTGTGCTTTGAGAGAGCTGCAAGTTACTCGGCAGTTGGGGGACAGTCTGTAAGATCGACATCAAATCACCTCAGAAACTACTTATGAGTATAGATGGATGCTTATAGATAAACCCTCTGGTGCGTTGCGTTTCGCTACAGCAAGCAGCTCGTCTGGTGAAGGTGCTTCGCATTTCCAACTTAAGCATCCAAATATTCACTTTTCTCTGAGGACATTGATCGCGTATAGTGAAGCCTTGGAAAGAGTTTCCTCTGCTTACTGAAATAAAAAGAGACCGACAAAAAACGCTTTTGAATGCACATGATTGAGGAGTCAGTTTCAGCTTCGCTTACTACATGCTTTTTGCTAAAAACCAGTTTTTTTGTACGAAGCAGAAAAACAAACGCAATGCTTGTATTTTGTTGAAAATAGATCTTAGAGCCTATGATGGTAATCAATTTTTCATTTTCTAATTAGACAGAAGATATGACAGATAAACGAGTAAGCCAATGAACGACCAGCGCTGTTGATATGGAAACGTTTTTAGACTAGAAGAGCCTAACGAAGGGGTGGCCTTTCTNCTGAGGTTTCAAATGAATTGGGAGGTGCGCAATGACATTTAAGGACTCACTCATATCTGCATTGCTGATAGTCGCAGTAATTGTTATACTGATCCTGTTTTTGCTACTTGGTTGGTGGATAGGAAGTCTAATACTCCCGATGCTTGCGTTCAGTGGCTGGCTTAATATCTTCGCTATCATCATCCAAACCGTAGTCGGTTTACTAATAATTGGAGTAGTTATCGTAATTGTCGGCTACATCGCTTTGAAACTCATATAGGTACAACTGCGGTTTCAAAGC
>JGI24144J35610_10000226_pt1 | contig 18653 bp, 20 predicted proteins | sample BarGraIncu01121A_FD_35610 | JGI IMG/M metagenome (IMG submission 35610)
CTTGTAATGGGAAGAGATCAAGTATCTGCAATAATAATCGAGAATAGACCATCAATCAAGAGTACGGTAGGTACTACCGGAATTAACGCCCGTCAAGGACTTTCAAGCAGAGAGCCGATGCAGCGGGAAGCCACCCTACTTGTAGGGTGGTAGTTTCACACCCATTGAGGCATCATCTTAATTTGGGTATAAATATGGAAAAAGGATATTTATTGATGAAACATTATTGTGATCGTAGAGGATAAAAAACTCATAATGCTTCCATCCTATCCTTTAAAAAACGTCTAATCCTCTACCTATCCTATTATAATTATAAACATTGCTCTTAAATTACCTTCCGCAGCTGCCACAATCTCCTCCACAATGGCCAGGGACATGATCTTCTTCGCAGGAGTCTGGATTTTTCAGTCGGCTGAGTTCTCTTTTCTTTTCAGTTATTATGTTGTCAATGTTATTCCATTGCAAACTATCTGGTTTGCAGCGTTCCTTTACTTTTTCAATTTCTGCGATTTCTTCTTCAAGTTCTTTTATTGACATTATTTATTCTCCATTCTTTAGAAGATGTATAGTAGTTATTATTTTTCTCTTAACCCTTATAAATCCCGCCAACAACTTCCCGAATCCTGTCAGCCGTCTTTGGTCCCACAAGTTCCACTGCCATCAATTCCTCCCTGGATGCGGTTATTATCCGTTCAACGCTGCCAAAATGCCGCAGGAGATTCTTAGCCACGATCGGCCCGATATCAGAGATCGCCGATATCACATATTCCTGCTGTTCGGGAAGTGTTGAGGCTGTTTTAGACCCATGAAGGTTTATTTCCTTTTTCGAGTCAACTTGTTCCCTTTTTGCTATCACGCTTATCAATGCCGCGGTGTCTTCTTCATCCTTCGTGAACAATATTGGAACCCCAAAATCAATGGCGATAGTGGTCAATGCTCCGCGGATCGAGTTGGGATGTATCTGGCGCTTTGTATAAATTCCCTCCCCTTCAATGATAAGAAGTGGCCGTTTATAAGCGCGTGCAAGATCTGAGATCTGACCAAAGAGAGCCCCACCATCAAGGAAAGTGCTCAGGAAATCATCCGCCGTTTTTCGCTCAATTCCCACGCGATCGCTCACCACATAATCTCCCACAGCCATCGTTCTTAAAATTATCTCAACTCCAAGTTTTTCAAGGGCATGCGCAACATGGGAACGGATCTCTCTTTGGTCAACATAAACACTTATTATCGGAGCTTTTTCAACTGGATTTGATGCATGCCCAGGAAAATCCAACAATTTTTTCTGGCAATTTGACTCAGGATCGATCAGTTTTTCTTGATCAGGTATGTCCAGATCAATATTTTCCAAAGTCCTGACCATCTGTTTCTCTTTCCTGTTGCTGCTCCAGAAATAGGCCTCATCCTTTGAACCTTTCGCCAGCAGGATCACAACTTTTCCCTCATGCTTCCTGCCGGTACGTCCTTTTCGCTGGATGCTCCTTATTTCCGAAGGGATAGGTTCGAAAAAAACCACAAGATCGGTTGCGGGTATATCCAGCCCTTCTTCAGCGACCGAGGTTGCCACAAGCGTATTATACTCGCCATCTTTGAATTTCTGTATGATCTCAACCTGTTGTTTCTGGGTAAGACCGGCGTCTTTGTAATTGTTTGCCTGACCCACGAACTTTACAGGCTTGATACCCGGGACTTCTTTAAGAGAATTTGATACAAGCTCCGCAGTATCCCTGTAATTCGTAAAAACGATAACACGTGATTGCGGGGCATCAAATATCTGCTTTTCAACGAGTTCTTTTACTGCATTTAATTTAGGATTGTTCCCATCGCAACCGCTAAGATGATGCACAGCCTGTCGCATGCTCAGGTCTTCCATGAGCCGTTTTGCAGCTTTGCTCCCGCCTTTTGATCGGGCCTCATTATCAAGCCTCTCAAAATATTTGGATAAGGCTGATGCGCCCTGTGTATCTGAGATCTCGATAGCATGGCTGACCTTGAAAATTTCAGCAAGAAGGGATATTCCCTGGTAGATCTTCTGGTCCGGAAATGATCTAAGCTGAGTCTGCAATCGAGCCTGGAGGTCCAGCATTTCCCTTTTTGAAAAGTGTTTCTGGAAATCCGAAATAATACCAAGTTCATGCAATTTATCAATCCTGTTGGTGAGAACTTTTTCCATTAATTGCTTCAAGCCTTTGATCTCAACCGGCACTGAGACATATTTCCATTCGATGTCCTTATCGAAAATATAGGGTTTGACATCAGGATCAGAGTCTGTCCTCATCTCCACTGATTTTATGTGGAGATTTGCACAAACCTCCTGTATCTTTTCCGTATTACTTCCAGGGCTTGCTGTTATTCCAAGGACAAGTGGTTCCGGATTCTGGCTTGCATACTTTTGTGCGATATAGACATAGGAATAATTTCCCGTCCCCCGGTGCGCCTCATCAAAAATAATGCATGAAACCTGCTCAAGGTTTATCTTCTTAGCAAGTAGATCATTTTCTATGACCTGGGGAGTTGAAATTACAAGCCGGGCTTTTTCCCACATGTTTTCCCGTTTTCCAGGCGGAGTATTCCCGGTGAATAATATGATATTCTCAGGAGGGATATTCAGGACATTTTTAAAAAAACTAAAGTGCTGTTCCACAAGTGGTTTTGTGGGGGACAGAAGCAAGATTTTGCCTTTCGAAAGACGCGACACCATTACAAGCAATGCTATCACGGTTTTCCCAAGACCTGTGGGAAGTACGATCAGAGTNGATCTTTTTATAGCTTCCCCGGCAAGGGCGAGCTGGTATAATCTTTGTTCTACAGCTTCAGGTTTTATGAGGGGATGATTTATGTATTGGACATCATTCATTCTTAAGAACTAATCCATTGTTTCGCCCGTATCTTTCTGGCGAAGCTCGGAGAGTGAGAAGGCGACCTGTTTTAATTTATACGTCTCAATATCGGTAGCAATTTCACCCTTCTTTATTGCTTTTACCCTGTCAAGAGGTAAACCGGAATATTTAGCTATTTGTTCATAGGTAAGTTTGTGCATGTGCAATAGTTCAATAAGATAACGTTTAGTTGCTGGAAGGCCCATATTTATCACCGTTAATAGTATGGTTTAATACATAAGCTGGTATATCAAGGTTCTTATGGTGTGATAAAAATGGCAGAAAATGATATTGATGTGATCCATACAACCGAAACCGAGGTCGGTGGAGTTAAGAAAACGATTAAAAAGTTCAAACGGAAATGTACTGTTGTTCGCGTAGCGCAGGCTAAAGGCTGGAGAAATGTGGTAGTCCTGGATGGGAAAGGAAATAAGAAGTATTTTTTCGGCAAAGTTGCCAATGCACCTCCAGAACTTAATCCTGGCGAGGAATTATTTATTGGTTTTGAAGATGTGCCCTATGAATTGCCAGGGATCAAGCATAAAATAACCCTCATGACCCTTGATGGATTCCAGCTTGATTGGACTATGGTTTAAGGCTCTACGATAATAGTTCCGGTCAGGTTCTTATCATTTTTAAGATAGAAACTGAATGTGCCAGTTTTTAAAAACGTATAATTAGTACGTTTGGCAATATTCAGGGATTTATCCTCAAAAAGACCATCTGAGCTAACAAGGGTTACTGTGTATGTTCCTTCATTTGTCCAGATTATTTCATCGCCAGCACTAATATTAACATTTTTTGGGGTGAAACCTCTTTTTGTTTCAAGTTTTACATTTGATTGATTGCCTGAAGCAGTGACTTCTGGGGTTGGAGTGCTTGCTGGCGTGCGAACTTGAGTTTGTGTAATGATTGGCGTTGGCGCTGGAGTTGGAGTTGGAGTTGCAACGAACTGTTCCTTCTGCGCTGGATTTATGAAAAATACCCATGCAATTGCACCTAAAACTAGTATTGCCAGAATTATAGGAATGAGCGTATTGATTCTTCCCGGGGACGGCGCTGGTTTTGAAGGAGCGACAGATTGAACCTTTGTTTTAATCTCTGTTTTTTCCTCTTCTTTTTTTGCTGCGCCTGCTTCCGCCATTACCGGCTCTGCAATTATATCGCCTGCACCGGTCAGGTCTTTGCTCCATTTGCATTTCGGGCAATTCTGAGCTATCGGATAATCTATACTTCCAGAACCTATTTTTTTCTGGATCGTTTTTGTTACGAGAGTTTCACCGCATTTAGGGCATTTATCTTCCATTTCGACACCATACTAAAAACCATCATTTGCACTATATAAATATATCGGCCGATTTTTCAATAAATAGAAATATTTAAACTTCGATTTAAACGTTCATACCAAACCATTAAATATGGTTGTGTATTATTAGGGCCTATTGCGCTCCGATAGTGTAGTAGGCCAATCATTCTGGCCTTTCAAGTTTTTGCGCCATCTAGCGCTGAAATAAAGATAGCCAGAGACCCGGGTTCAAATCCCGATCGGAGCATCTAAAACTTCTTTATACTCCTATTTATTGGAGCGGTTTTTTTTTTGATTCTAAGACAAAGTGCAGAATCCTTGACGCGATACTTTCCCCAATTTGATAGCCCGTTCACTTTTTCAAAGCCAGTAGAACTAAGCAATTCACGCCCTCTAAAAGGCACGGTGCAGGATTTCACCCTGACCCTTGACGGAAATATATCTCTTTATTCGGAAAGGATGTCCGGTTCATGCCATGATAGAAATGATGCCTACCGGAATCAATAAAACCTAATCCTTCTCCAATTCCTTCAATCGCTCAATCCTTGCCTGTGCCTCAGCAAACGCTGTCTTCTGCTGTTTTTCAAGGTGAGCTATTATATCCTTGAATCCAACCTTTAGCGAATATACTTTATTCGGTCTTCCTTTACCCGGCTTCTTTTCTTCACTCTCGTCGATCCAATCAAAAGGATTTAACTGCCTCATTGCTATGCTGACTTCGGGCTGGCGCAACCCTGTTCCCCTCTCAAGTTCAATGGATGTAGCTGTATCCACTTTTTGAAGAAATGCCAAGGTTCTGGCGACAGGTCTGCTCATGCCTGAGAAAATGAGTATATCGCTGATCTCTTCATCGCTGTCATTAAGCTGTTTCATATCAATAGTTTTCATAATTATTCCTATATTATATTCTGTTGCAAGATATATTTAAATTATATTAATTATTTCGATATAAATATTTTTTTTTAGAAAAAACGTGTAAAATAAATGACGAAAAGTGATATGCGTTAGGGTAAATTTAGGGGAATCTTTTATAATCTATTGAATTCATTGGAATAAAAAAGCATTGTTAAGATAACATATTCTAAAAAACGGGTTATATAGAATGAATATCAAAGTAGATGACAATATCAAACAAAAAACAACCAAATGCAGGAAAAACTTTTTATGTTTATCTGGTGAAACGCCTATTTGTAGAGTTGACCTATGTATTGAAAATAAAATACATTTTATTAAATGTGTCAATAATGAATCATGTGGTTATAGACTCTCTTTTGGGTACTCACATGTATGCACCTGCCCAGTAAGAAAAGAACTCTACAACTGCTATCAAATTTGAATATGCAAATTGAATAAGACAAAAAATTATTAAATAATAATCATTTCAAAAATATTTATTACTAAAATAGGTTATTTTGTCAAGAAGCAATAGTTGAAATTATAAATAAGGAGATAGAGCCACATGATACCAATTTCCCTAATTTCAGTTGCATTGTTGTTGATACTTGCTGTCATTGCAACCTTTCTTTCTGTAAAGAACTTAATACGCTGGAAGAAGATGGAAATGGATACAGCCAAGGCAAGAGTATTCTTGGACAAATCATTTTTAAACAAAAATTTTAAACTTAACCTTGTAGTAGTAGGATTGGTATTCATCCATTTTATATTAATGGAATATGTTCAGCTCACTGGATTTCCAATGAAAGGGCTTTTTAATGTTATTTACATCAGTTCCTTTCTTGTCTCCATGTTAGCTCTTGTATTGATGGCATATATATGGTATATACTTCTTAGCAAAAAATAAAAATCACTGGGGACAATCTTTCACCCTTACTATTACTAATTCAGTCTTTCAATCTTTTCCTTACCACATCAATCGCTATTTCTGCTGGTTTTCGATTGGCTTAGACAACTTAATAACAACAACTTCATCCATGTAATAAGAGTCGTTCTGGACTGCGCCCCTTCGAGTGGACAATTAGTTAAGGTGGCATATTTAAACTTTTCATCTTCTCAAAATCGACTGGCGATTTGTAACCAATCGATGAATGTAAGCGTTTCAGATTGTAGACCTCTTCAATAAAATGTTCAATGTTCTGGAGTGCGTCGTTAAACCTCCCGTATTCGTTTAAGTAGACTTCCTCATATTTTAGAGTCTTCATGAAGCTCTCAGCAAATGCATTATCGTAAGGATTACCCTTGCGGCTCATGCTGATCTGAATACCAATATCCTTCAAATAGTTCACATATTCCATTGACGCATATTGAACGCCCTGGTCGGAATGATGAATAAGATTCTTCAGATCATCTGTCTTTCGTGTTTGAAGAGCCTTGAGCAAAGCGGTCAATGTGAGCTGCGTATCGATGTTGCGACTGAGATCCCAACCAACGCAACGTCTGCTGAAAACATCTAATACAACTGCCAGAAATACGAATTCATTCGACAACTGGATATATGTAATATCAGCAACCCATAGTTGATTGATGCCTGTAACTTCCAAGTTTTTGGCGAGATTCGGATAGACTTTTTCTCCATGATTTGAATCGGTCGTCTGCAATTTGAACCTCTTTTTGACACAAATTAGATTGTCTTCTTTCATTAAGCGGCGAACTTTTTTCTGGTTAACTAATTTGCTTCTGTTCCGAAGTTCCACTTTGACCCGTCTGTAACCATATCCAGGAAACTCGATTACTATTTTTTGCATTTCTTCTTTGATGGCGATATCAGAATTTTTCTCCCCTTCAAGATCATGTGATTTATGCCGCCATTTGTAATATCCAGATCTGCTGGCGTCAAGCAATTCTGCAGCTCGATTGACAGAGATGCAATCCGATTTTTCAGAAATTATCATGAATTTCACCCTGCTTTCGATCTCTCCTTCTCTTCTTGTACTCTCTTTTCCAGGATACCTAAGGCTTTTTTTAAAAAATCATTCTCTGCGTACAGTTTACCCACAAGCCTTTCCAGTTCTTCATTGCGAGCAGCGTCCTTGTAAGTATTGCCATTTCCCTTGAATGCTGATTCTGGATCCTTTTCATATTCCAATTTCCATCTGGATATCATATTCGGATGGATGTTATTCTCACGACTAAGTTGCCCTAATTTCTTTCCACTTTCAAGTTCCCTGATTAGGGAGAGCTTGAATTCCCGTGTATATCTTGTTCTTGATGTTTTTCCCATGTTTTCCCTCTTTGAGACACACCTTAACTACCTGTTTACTTTGAGGGGCGCACTCCAGGACGCTTTTGATAACGTTTCAGGTAGTGTGATCTACCATCTTTCTCGATGCAGTAATGGATGTATTGAACTTCCAAGCAAAGCTGGGACAAGCTGCCCAATATGTCATACAACATTTAAACCGTTCGAAGCAGATTTCGTAAAATTGTCCATCAATGACCATTCAAGAAGAGAGATAACCAAAAAAATCGCTATCATGCTCCAGAGAACTTTTGCTTTGTATGGTGATGAGAGGGTTATTGTGAACGTGATGAATGCACTTCAGGAGATAGGAGAACTTGGACCTGATGCAATAAACAAAGCCGCTGACCTTCTGGATCAGGTCAATCTTTCCAACAGGATGATGCATATAGCAAGAGAACTATCAGGAGGTGAGAAACAGCGCGTCGTATTAGCGAGGCAGCTTGTGAAAAAACCCCTAATATTACTGGCAGATGAACCCACAGGGACACTTGACCCCAGGACCGCAGATATTGTTCATGAAACCATCCTGAGAGCGACCAAGGATTTCAATATGTCGCTTGTTATCACCTCCCACTGGCCCAAGGTCATCGAGGAGCTTTCACATAGAGCACTGTGGCTTGATGAAGGAAAGATTGTAAAAATCGGTAATCCGCAGGATGTTTGCTCGGCGTTCATGGAAGAAGTGGGGAATATAGGTGACTTTGAAAAAGTTGATATTGGTAAACCCGTTGTTCGCACTCATGACCTGAACATGACATACTTCTCTCTTGACAGAGGTATAGTGAGGGCGGTCGATAATGTAAGTTTTGAAGTTAATGAAGGTGAGATACTTGGATTAATCGGAGTAAGCGGTGCAGGCAAAACCACGACATCCAAGATTATTTCGGGATTATTGAAGCCAACATCAGGTTCAATTGATGTCAGAATCGGGGATGAGTGGATAGATTTGACGCAATTAGGTGCTGAAAAGAAAGGCAGAGCCACAAAATATATTGGGGTATTGCATCAGGAATACAGTCTTTATCCTCATAGGAATATTATTGACAACCTGACAGAATCTATTGGTCTTGATTTGCCTTTTGAGCTGGGTGAAAGAAAAGCTATCCATACATTGAGGACCGCAGGTTTCACAGAGAAAAAAGCAAAGGAAATCCTTGCTAAAATGCCTGATGAACTGAGCGAGGGAGAAAGGCACAGGGTTGCGATGGCACAGGTACTTATCAAAGAACCGAGGATACTTGTTTTTGATGAGCCTACAGGAACGATGGATCCTGTAACAAAGATAGAAGTTGCAAAGTCTATAATCCACGCCAGAAAAACATTGGGGGAGACATTTGTCATTGTATCGCACGATATGGATTTTGTTGCTCATGTATGCGACAGGACAGCATTGATGCGTCTTGGTAAGATTGTGGATATTGGAGAGACAAATGCCGTTCTATCAAAACTTTCGGAGAACGAACGAGAGGAAGCCCTTTTGTCATGTCAAATATAAAGTTTAATCTGGAACAGTCGAGATAACTTTATTTTTTTCTTTTGTCTGCTCATTGGTTCTGTAAAGTCTGCATTTGCTAATATTATATAATTTATTAAATCTGTATTGGGTTGATGTAGGAAATATAACGTTCTACTTTTAACTGACGAAGACTTGACAGTACCTTCTTTCTCACCGCAACCAAGTGGTCACGTCCTTTACAGATGGTCGGGTGGAAGGGGATAACTTCTCCACGGGGTATCCTGTTGCACACCCCATCAGGCCCCATTTCCCAGATTGAAGACCCAAAATCCGGCAGAACTCCACATTATCAGCCATTTGAGCCGTGGTGGAAACGAGTTGAAATCCGAGACCAAGAGCTGTTGCTTTCAACCACATATTCTCCAAACAATGGGCAAGAGATTCTTGTTCTACGGGGGGAAACCCTTTCTTTTCGGCGATTACAATATAGAAAGGAGCTGTGCCGACACCGGGTACAAATCCCATTTTTTTTATCATTGCGAGACGGTTCACAAATCCTGTTGCTTGTGCCCGTAGTTGTTCGTTTTTCTCCAGAATATTACCAAGATCAGAAGCCTTTCTCAAAACTTCACCAAAGATCAGTGGATTTAATGAAGCCATGGTTTTAGAGTTATTTCGTATAATAAAAAATCTCCGAAAATAATCTTTTTCATTGCCAACTGCAGCGCCGGCAAAAGGAGCATGGAGACCGGCATGGAATATATCCATAATCACATCATCGGAGGGTATCTCTTCTTTGAATCTACGGTGGGTTCGGCGTTCCAAAATTATTCCATCGAGTATCGCATTTTTCTGTTCCTTATTGAGATCATTCATGGTAGATCACATTCTTTTCTTTTTTTATTTTGAAACACCTTAAGTTATATTAAATATTAGTAATATCTAAAAGTTTCGATCCGGGTAATTATTTTATCCTCTTATCTCTTTTTAGTTTTGTATCAACCATTATCACATGCAGGTACGACAATTACTTGATTAAATACTCTGGTCATCTGGGAATTATTAAGGTAACCTTCATTGTCTAAAATGGAGTTAGCAATATCAAATTCATTTGCCTCATATAGGATAGGTGTGCGAATGAGTTTGAAATTATTGTGTTCAATATAAAGCATCTCAATTTCTCTTCCAGATAACCCTGTTTTTAATAGTTTCACTCTTTCTTGCGCAGTTTCAAACATGACCCCTCAAAGATATGTCACTTGTTTTCGATCGTAATTGTTATTATCAAGCATTATTTCGCCACTTTTAATGAGTTGATCTCTTTCTCCTGCTCAACCAGTATAGATAGGAAAATAGCATGCATAGGGTCAAGAGTCGGTACAACAGTGCAGGATGAAGCATGCACTCTCGCTTTGTTCATCAGGGTATCAAATGCAATTCTGTCCTCTCCACGCAGTGCCCTTCGAAAATCTGATAACTCTCCAATTATCCCTTCAAGCAGCATTCGGTAACTTGGAACTGTTCTGCCCATATTAGCCACCAAATTCGTTCAGTCTGGTCTGTCCGAATGGAATCATATTTCTTAACGCATTTCCTTCACAGGTTATCCTTACAAGCTTTTTCGAGTATTCGATATTTATGGTACATCCTTCATTTGCCAATCTCTCAATCCAAAGTGGCAGATGGCGTTGGGTAATACGGTTATTCATACATTTTACCTCTGTTCATGGTAATAATCTGGTTAGACTTGCGAGAATAAAAGCAATGAGATAGCGGGGTGAAAGTGATGTGCGTTAGGGTAAATTTAGGGAAATCTTTTATAATCTATTGAATTCATTCGAAGTTATTGGAATAAAAAACCATTGTTAAGAGAACATATTCTAAAAAACGGGATTCATCAGGATGAATATCAAAGTAGATGACAATATCAAACAAAAAACTACCAAATGCAGGAAAAACTTTTCCTGTTTATCTGGTGAAACGCCTATCTGTAGAGTTGACCTATGTATTGAAAATAAAATACATTTTATTAAATGTGTCAATAATGAATCATGCGGTTATAGAGTCTCTTTTGGGTACTCATATGTATGCACCTGTCCAGTAAGAAAAGAACTCTACAACTGCTATAAAATTTGAATATGCAAATTGAATAAGACAAAAAAATTATTAAATAATAATTATTTCAAAAATATTTATTAATAACATAGGTGATTCATACCGTTGTTGTTTGTCACGAAGCAATAGTCGAAATTATAAATAAGGAGATAGAGCCACATGATAGCAATTTCCCTAATCTCAGTTGCATTGTTGTTGATACTTGCTGTCATTGCAACCTTTCTTTCTGTAAAGAACTTATTACGCTGGAAGAAGATGGAAATGGATACGGCCAAGGCAAGAGTATTCTTGGACAAATCATTTTTAAACACAAATTTTAGAATTAACCTTGCCGTTGTAGGATTGGTATTCATCCATTTTATATTAATGGAATATGTTCAGCTCACTAAATTTCCAATGCAGGGGCTTTTTAATATTATATACATCAGTTCCTTTCTTATCTCCATGTTAGCTCTTGTATTGATGGCATATATATGGTATATACTTCTTAGCAAGAAATAAAAATCACCGGGGACAAAAATATCTTAAAAACCGCGATCCCAGCTTTGCAATGGCTCCCCCTCACATGTCGCTTTCCGCAACAGCTATTGTCCACTCTAGTGTTGAACTTCGCATCAAAGAGCTATGATGCAAACGCAGTGCGCAGAATTTCGGCATCCTGCAAGAAGAAAATAGAAATATTAATGTATGTTAAGACATATATAATTAAATGGGGCAGAATCTAATTGTTGGGAGTGGATAGATTATGACGGTAAGTGAGACACTTGAAACATTGTTAGATGGAATCGAAAATACCGAATCGGTTGAAGAATCGGCAATAGCAAGTAGGGACGGTTTAATTATCTGTTTAAAATCCCAAAAAGAACGAATCGCTGAATTGGAAAAATTAGAAGCTGAGGACAGGCTGAAAATAGAGATTTTGCAGGGGAGTGAGAATAAGTATGAGTACTCCTTGAAAATTTGCCGCAAAAAATATTTCATAAAGATAAAAACTCTGTTTATGTATCCTGCAACAATAACTATGCTCGTGATTTAAAAATTAAGCCTGATGAAATTATTGGAAAGACAGATTATGATTTCTATAACAAAGATCTGGCTGAAAAATACACAGCAGATGATAAAAGAATTATGGAATCCGGTAAGACGGAATATATTGAAGAGAAATATATTCAAAATGGACAAGAAGTCATCGTCGAAACTGTAAAAACACCTCTTAAAGATAAGAAAGGCAATACGATTGGTATATTGGGCATTTTCTGGGATATTACTGAACGCAGGCAGATAGAGGAGTCGCTGAAAGAGAGTGAAGAACGTTACCGCACGATAATTGAAAACTCAAATGACATGATCTGGACTCTTGACACCGAAGGGAGTTTCATATTTTTCAATAAGCGCTCTGAAGAGATAACAGGATTTAAATTGGAGGATTGGCAGGGCAAGTCATTTGCTCCGCTCATCGAAAAAGATGATTTGCCTAAGGTAATTGAGGTCTTCCACAAAAGCCTAAATGGAGAGCCTCAGCAATATGAGGTATCTGTCAAAAAGCAAGATGGCAATAACATAATTCTTTTAGTTAATACGGCTCCCATATATTCAAAAGGAAAAATTGTGGGAACGGTGAGTTGTGGCCGGGACATAACAGAGCGTAAAAAAGCAGAAGAGCAAATAAAAGAAACTCTTAAACAAAAATTAAAGAACTCCAATAAACAAAACAAGCTCCTATTCTATCTGATTGAAGGAACACGTGGAGGAAAGACCCGCGCATTAATCTTGAGACACCTTGCTGAGAGATCTTATAATGCCAATCAATTAGCTACGACTTTGAATATGGATTATAAAACCATCAGGCATCATCTTGAGGTTTTAGTGAAATATGGAATTATTACGAGAAACCACGATGGGCACTCTGATTTATATTTCATTTCAAATAATATCGCAGAAAGTCTAAATTCTTTTGATGAGTTAAAACTCTGATTGACGGAAATGATGAAATTTAAGCCTGCAAGGATTATGAGAATCAAGTGACAGCTTTGGTAACCATCCCAATATAAAATCGGATATGGTGTATAATGGGCAGGTAGGGGAGTGGGTGGTATCTCAAAAAATAATTTTCCTGCCCATTACTTTTAATTCAATCATTCATGATATTTAAGAATTACGATTGCAATAAACTTTTTTTATATTTATTATAATTTTTTTATGGTTTACTATTGCGACATTGAAATGTTGAACCACCCACTCAACAACCTGTCTTTAGTACCACCGAATAATGTTAATGGTTATTAGGTTTTAAATGATTTTACCCAAACTTTACCCTAAGCCAAAAATTCCGAATTTGGGTATAATATTGGAAAATTTCTTTTTATCAACGAACGCATATCATTCGTTGAGGAACGAACTAATATAATCACCACTCCTATCCTAACCTATCCAATAAAAAAATTTTCTTTTTTGGTTTGTTCCTCAATTCAATTCCAATTACTGCCATGATAATTTCTGATATAAATTTTTCGATTTTGTTCGGGTAATTTATAGCGACCGGCGAATCGAAATAATTTCTTTCTCCTACTGACTTAGTCAAGGTATTGGAAGAGAAGAAGTCGAAAGTTAAGACTAGATAAAATATACTCTCCTAAATTGCCTTTCCGGCTTTAAAATTTGAACAAATCAAAGAACGAAAATGAATAAATTCAGGCAGACGCCTAATAAAAACGATGGGTCGAAGGAGACTGAGGGTACTAAAGGCATTAGGCGCCTGTCCCATTAATCATTGTTATAGTAGTATTTAATATTAACTGTTATATTCTTTAGAGAAAATACTTATACTCATCATAATTATCGTATTATGTCGCCATTTTTTGAATATGAAATCCGTATGGAAATTTTGTTGAAATAGCCCCATTATTTCCAGTGGAATAATATATTACTCGTTTTGTACAATTCTGGTTATGCGTGTATAAGAGTGTACATTCATGCCTGAAGATGGTGTTGTTACCTCTAATCGCTCTTCATCATTTCAGCTATTCTATTCCCGCAGAAACCGCACTGAAGAAGCTTTGCATTTCCAACTGTGAAATATTGCATTATGTGACCGCATTTTTTACAAAATGATGCATCGCCTTTTGCTTTCAAGGTATCTATTTCCTGTCTTATAGATCGTAGTTGATTGTCACGCTCTTTGTCAATATACATCAGGTCTTCATCACTAAATAATATTGGCATTTACTCCCATTTTTCAATTTGTTTATGACAGTAATTGGCAATATTGTAAACTATATCTATGCATGTCGAGATATTGAATCAAAGCTTGAAAAAGGAATCAAAACCATATTAACAATGTTTAAATAATCTTCCTTGATCGTATAGACATTATGTTCGTTTGTCAAATAGAAACTTAGAATCCCAAGTCGGCTATGCATCTGTCCAACCATAGAAGAAACTGCCCTATAATTTACATGAAAACCCTGTTTTATGAGGTAATCATAAATTTCAACGGTATTACAGCTCTTCACCTCTGAGAATAACCTTAGAAGGGATCTCCTAATACCTATCTTATCTTTCATGAGAAATTTTAACAGCCTATTTTTAACGCCATCGTCTATTTTATTCATTGAATCACCTTTTTGTTTTATCATGATTGAGCGGATAAAAATTTTAATTGATAGGAAGCTCCATCCTTTCTATTACTCTGACAGAGGATAAATGGAATAACCCATTCTCAAACTTTGAGAGTAAGATTAACGTTATTTCTTATATTTATACCTAGAATTGGTTAGCAGCGTTTACTGTTTCTATCATAAGTGCCAATAATATTATCAATAATCTCAATAAAAAACATGTTCTTGGATTTATATAAATATTTGGCGGGAAATAATACTTTAGCTTCTTCATATTTCTTGTTTTATAAGGCATCTTATTTTATAAGATTTTTCCCAAATTCATGCGTAATACCCTGTTTATGCGGAGTCCTGGTGGAACATAGATAATGATTGAATTTGTTCAATTCCATGCATCGGTAAAGAAGGCATCATCAAATAAATTATCCATAAGAAAGGGGATAGGAGAGCAGCATGATATTAGGATAGGATGGTGGAATAAAAAGAGGTGGTCATGCTGCTTTCCTCTATTCTTTACATTACTCTTGAAGGGGATAAATGGAATAGCCCATTCTATAATGAACTGTTGAATCACCCTGTCATCTAAGCCAGAAATTTATATTCACAATTTTGGTATAATCATGGAAAATTGACTTATAATACGAACAACGTTTTATTCGTTGAGGAGCGAACTAATATAATCACCAATCCTATCCTATCCAAAAATATTTTTCTTTTTTGGTTTGTTCCTCAATTCAATTACTGTTATCTTGGTGAAAAATTCCAGTGCAAGTAAAACGCATTTATAGGACTTGGTGCCATATCAAAAAACCTTGCTTTGCCACAATTTTCACAACTATATTTATATAATAGTATGTTTGATTCAAGTCCTAGACAACTAATCGTTGTCGGGGTATGAACTAATTATGGCAGAAATAAGAAACTTTGTATTAAGGGAAAAGAGCGGAAAAGAGGATGGCGTATTTACAGGTCACCAGCCACGACAGGCAGCTTTAAAAGCAGCTAATCGCAGCAAAGGAACAAAATCAAAGCCAGTCGAATTAAGATTACGGGAAAGAGGCACCAAGAAGGTTCATATTTTCAAAGGCTGGACAGAAGTTGTTGCTGCCCCAAAGAATAAACCAAAATGGATGCCTGCAAAGATCAACATGCCGAATGTAAAGAAAGTAGGCGTCGAAGCCCTGGATAAGGTTTAATTATTAGTCAATTTAATTTTATTCTTTTTTTTGTTTCAACCATCATTAAATTCTCAAAGCCATCCTTCTTAAATTGCCAGTCTTTTGGTTTTCAGTATGTTTCTTTTTAACTTTAACTGAAAATATAATATGCTCAATCCGTTGCGGTAAATAATAAACTGGACTTCAATCGTATCTATTCGCGCGCCTTCCTGGACGAGCGCCGCTCTAAGAACGCCGTCCTTTGGGGGTTGAGTGTGCGGTCATCCACCTGCGGTTGGACGGCATACTTAGGCGTGAAGTTGGACGAACACTGCGAACTGCAAGAGTCGCAGATTTTGTTCATTCTAGAATTGAAGTTACCTAAAACGGTGGCCTGGGGTTCGATGCGACATCCATCAAAGCAAATGCGCCGCAAGGGCACGTATCGCCCCGTGCACACTCCTAAACAAGAATTTTTAAGATTCCCTTCGCAGCTCTATCAAGTCGGTTAATATTATATAAATCATCATATCGTTAGTGTTAGCCTTCTTGAAAAGAGTGCTAACCTTTTGGCTGATGAAGACCTGACAGTACCCAAGTTTCCGCTAAAGATATTAACTAGTGATATAATAAATCGTAAGTATAAGAAAGGAATAAGAATAATGTTAAATGAATTATGGATATATCTGAAAGCGACAACAGTGTCACCACAACTTGCAACGGCATATCTGCTAAGAGGTATGGGCGATCGGACCAATTTTGGAAAGGGGGAGTTTGTGATAAGTTAAGTGATTGATGTGGATCAATGAATACCTTGTTTTGATGATGGGGTGCTTTCTTGCTCTAATGACTGGTTCTATAAATTGCCAGTAAGATAGAATATCGAAGGATAAATCGATAATGGTAATCTGGTTTCACAGAGCAACTTGCTGATGATATGAGGCTGCAACTCCTTTTATGTTAGTTGTTTCGTACTTCTTAGGTCATAGAGCGACTTGCTGATGATATGAGGCTGCAACTATGCCATAATATACACACCATGCTATGAGGATACCACCCCCCATTCCTTTTCTTATCTTTTGCATCAATACTGTTTTATGCCCCATTCCTGATAATCTGAAGGTGCAAAAACAGAGATGTCTCAGTTAATAGTTTCTTGGTTTTCTGGATGTTATATTTAGTAGCAATATCACATGCCCAAGCCTTCGTAATATGGACGACTGGATTTAAATCATATCTATTCCCGCACCTTCATGGACGGGCGCCGACCGGAAGGTCGGGCTGTTGCACTTGTACAAATTATAGCCGCAGGCGCAATGAAGATTCCGATTCCCTTTTATTTATTGAATGGATAAGCACTCTATATGTTTATCTTTAATTATTATTTTAATCAACACAACCATATCCTATGAGAAACCATCCATAAAATTCACGGCGCTGAAGAATAATAGATTACTTTGGCCGATCTCCATGCAATTCATCGCCTTAAGACAGGGCGAAGCTAGACCATCATTTCAGGGTGATAAAATACATATCAATAAGCATCATCTGGTTAATGAGGAGAGACTTTTTTTCATATGCTGATTAGACTTCAATCCCACCAGAGATCTTGAGGGTGAGGTTGATTCCAGATTTCGCACCGGCGGGTGCTGAAATCCGGCAAGTTCAGGCAAACCGAACAGATTCATTGACTCTGGCATGAGCCAGAAGGAGAAGAAAATGAATATTGAGATAGTTTGTCGCAAAGGCAATCGAAAAAAGGAAGAACACGGTGGACCAGATGTTTATTGATGTAGTCGAGGCAAAAAGAGGGGTACAGGTACCTGTGGGAAATATAGTTCATACCGCCGAGTTCGCATTCAGGGTAGCGGGAGTCGATGGGGAATGGGATGAAGCTCAAAGACGCGCTACTGGCCTGGCTGAACAGGCAATTGAAGATTTCCTTGATACAATCGACATTGATGAGAGTATCACATTGCCAGGCAATGCCAGGTCTGATGGACATCAGACGGCGCCACGCCAGAAACCTGAATTACGAATGGTTGAACTGATCTTCGATGCCACGAATAGTAAACAGCGCAGCGACAGGATCATGCGAGCCACATCCGAAGAGATGTCGTTCGAACACCGTCCAGATGGTGATGGCTGGATATGTACAACCCATAATGGACGAAAGTTCGAGGTAGATGTGGATAAAGGCGCTGGCCTGGGTAGATGCAATTGTGAGGATTTCATAAACCGCGGGATAAGTTCGAAGATGCCGTGTAAACACGTCTATGCGCTGGTAATGAGCGACGAGAGATTCTGGGATCGCACGAAAGATAATAGTCAAGATTTGTAGTCTGTTTTTTAGTGGAGTTTTTATGGCAATGCAAACTACCCTGGATACCTTCACGACGGTTAAACAATATTCTAATAGTAATGTATCCACAATAACCATATCTGCCCAGGCCCCGGCGCTGGAAGCTCCGGTGACTCCATCCATTGAGCCCGTCGCTGTGAAAACGGTTGAGAAATTAGCATCTGCAGACTATACACTTCCCGATATATCGTGTTACGAAGACTATTCCCGCCTGCAATCGTCCCGGATTTATAGCGCTGAACAGCCAGAACCATTCAAACTGCCAGATATTGAATTCAAGATAGAAGGCAATCCCAATGAGCTTCTATGGAAAGCTGTCGCAGGTTCTCATCCTGGGGCTTTTGATAGATCATACATACTGGATACCTACAAGACGCTAGGCCAGACCGTAAAGATAGAAGGAGACCGTGGACTTGCAGATATGGCAAGGCGCAGGGAGGCGAATTATGCCCAGTTCTTCACATTATAGTTAAGAACCTAACATTTCTAACTTATTGTCCATAAACTTTTCAATCCACCTCTTTGCAAAACTCAATTTTGATGAAAATTTCTGAAAACTGCC
>JGI24144J35610_10000227_pt1 | contig 18616 bp, 16 predicted proteins | sample BarGraIncu01121A_FD_35610 | JGI IMG/M metagenome (IMG submission 35610)
GCGCCNTCAGTAGTAGAGCAAGGCGCCTGCCTCGTGGAAGATGCGCGCCACCTCGACGATGTTCTCCTCGAACAGGCCGAGCGTCGAGGGGTTGGTGAGCATCAGCGCCGCGGTGTCCGGGCCGACCACGCGGCGCAGGTCATCGAGGTCGAGGTTGCCGCGCGCATCGGTCTTGACCGGCTGCAGCTCGAAGCCCGCCATGGTCACGCTGGCCGGATTGGTGCCGTGCGCGGTGTCGGGGACGACGACCTTGCGCCGCTCGTCGAGCTCGCCCTTGTCCTGGAGGTAGGCGCGCACCAGCATCAGCCCTGTCAGCTCGCCCTGCGAGCCGGCCGCCGGCTGCAGCGAGACGGCATCCAGCCCGGAGATTTCCGCCAGCGCCTCCTGCAAACGGAAGCAAAGCTCGAGCGCGCCCTGCGCGTCTTCGGGCACCTGGTGCGGGTGCAGATCGGCGAAGCCGGGCAGGGCGGCCAGGCGCTCGTTCAGGCGCGGGTTGTACTTCATCGTGCAGGAGCCGAGCGGATAGAAGCCGGAGTCGATGCCGAAGTTGCGCTCGGCAAGGGCCGAGAAGTGGCGGGCCAGGTCGGGCTCGGCCAGCTCGGGCAGGCGCGGCGCCTCGGCCCGGGCCAGCGCGGCCGGGACTTCCGCCTTGGGCAGGTCGTAGCGCGGCAACGAGCAAGCGCAGCGCCCCGCCTTCGAGCGCTCGAAGATCAGCGGAAGCCGGCGCCACTCGCTCATCGAAGCACCTGCTGCAGTACCTCGCTCAAACGCTCGATATCCGCGGGCGAGCGCTTCTCGGTCAGGGCGACGAGAAGAACGTCTTCCAGCCCCGGGTAGTCGCGCCCCAGCGGGTAGCCCGGATTGACACCCAGCTTCTTCGCCTCGCGCACCACCTCTTCCGCCGGGCGATCGAGGCGCACGGCGATCTCCTTGAAGCTCGGGGCCGCGAAGGCTTCCCGCAGCGGCAGCTTCTGCTTCGCCAGTTCCGCCAGGCCCAGACAGGTCTCCCCCAGCTCGCGCAGGCCCTTCGGCCCGAGCCAGGAGAGGTAGACGAGCCCGGCCAGCGCGCAGAGCGACTGGTTGGTGGTGATGTTCGAGGTCGCCTTCTCGCGCCGGATGTGCTGCTCACGCGTCTGGAAGGTGAGGACGAAACCGCGGCGCCCGCTCCTGTCGACCGTCTGGCCGGTTATGCGACCGGGCATGCGGCGAATCAGATCCTTCTTCGCCGCAAGGAAGCCGAAGTGCGGACCGCCGAAGGAGAGCCGGTTGCCGGCCGCCTGGCCCTCGCCGATAGCGATCTGGCAGCCGTAGTTGGCGGGCGCCTCGAGCACGCCGAGCGAAAGCGGATCGACGTGCGCCACCGCCAGCGCGCCCGCCTCGGATGCCGCCCGGGCCAAGTCGGGCGCCGGCTCCAGGCAGCCGAAAAAGTTCGGCTGCTGGAAGATCGCGGCGGCCGCACCACGGGAGGCGGCCAGAAGAGCTTCGGGGTCGGTCACGCCGCCGGAGTGCGGAACCTCGACGATCTCCAGCCCGAAACCGGGCGCATAGGTCTTCACGACCTGTCTCACCTGTGGATTGACCGTCTCCGCGATGGCGATCTTTTTACGGCCGGTTGCGTGGGTGGCCATGAAGCAGGCGTCGGCGGCGACCGTGGCGCCGTCGTAACCCGATGCGTTTGCCACCTCCATCCCGGTCAGCTCGCAGACGACGGTCTGGTACTCGAAGATGGCCTGCAGGATGCCCTGGCTCAGCTCGGGCTGATAGGGCGTGTAGGCGGTCAGGAACTCCGGCCGCGAGACGACCTGCTCGACGATCGCCGGCACGTAGTGGTCGTATATCCCGGCGCCGAGGAAGGAGAGCTCGCGCCCGGTGTGAACGTTGCGAGCAGCCAGCTCGCTCAGCTCGCGCTCGAGCTCGGGCTCCGAGACGGGCGGCGGCAGCTCCAGCTCGCGCTGCAGGCGCACCCGCTCGGGGACGTCGGCGAACAGCTCCTCGACCGAAGCGACTCCGATCGCCTCGAGCATCGCCTCTCTGTCGGCGCCTGTCAGCGCCAGGTAGCCGGTTCCCACGCCGTCCTATTCCTCGGTAAGAAGTTGCTTGTAGGCCTCGGCGTCGAGCAGGGCATCGGCCTCACTCGGATCGGCGAGCTCGATGCGAACGAGCCAACCCTCGCCGTAGGGATCGTCGTTGATCGTCTCTGGCGCCGACTGCAGCTTGTCGTTGACCTGAATGACCTTGCCGGAGAGCGGGGCAACCAGATCGGAGACGGCCTTGACCGACTCGACCTCACCGTAGGCGCCGTCTTTGGCAACGCTCGCTCCCACGGCGGGCGGCTGAAAGAAGACAAGCTCACCGAGCATGTCCTGCGCCTTCCAGGTGATCCCGAACACGGCCTCGGCGCCCTCGATGCGAGCCCAGTCGTGCTCGCTGTGGTACTTCAAATCGGCCGGATAGTTCTCTGCAGCGGCCACGGCTCACCACTCTCCTTTTCTGTCTGTGTAATTCCTGGAACTCGTGTAGATCGGTTTCGTCACTACCTTCGCCCACAGCGGCCGTCCGCGCACATCGATCGTCAACATCGACCCCGGCTCGCTCTTCTTGGCCTCCACGTAGCCCATGCCGATACCGATGTCGAGCATCGGCGAGTGCGAGCCCGAGGTGACCTCGCCGTAGGGGACGATCGGCATNCCCTGGCGCGGGATCCCGGGCTGATCCATCACGAAGGGAACCAGGCGCTTGCCCGGCCCGTCGGCGGCGACCTGGCGCAGGCGCCCGGCGCCTGTGAACTCCTTGCCGAGCGCGACCGCCCAGCCCAGTCCGGCCGAGATCGGGTCGATCTCGGCCGTGATGTCCTGACCGTGTAGCGGCAGGCAAGCCTCGAGCCGGAGGGTGTCCCGGGCGCCGAGGCCGCAGGGTCGGGCGCCGGCGGCGAGAATCGCATCCCAGAGCTTGACGGCGCTGTCCGCGGCACAGACCAGTTCGCACCCGGCCTCACCCGTGTAGCCGGTGCGCGCGCAGGTGCACGGAACTCCGAACAGCTCGACCTCGGCGAAGGTGAAGGAGCGCGCCGGCTCGAGCTCCAGTCGCTTCAGCGCTCCCGGCCCCTGGACGGCAAGCAGCGCGCGATCGTCCGAGACGTCGCGGAAATTGACACCCTTCGGCAGGCGATCTGTTAGCCAGCTCACGTCGGCCTCGCGGTTGGCCGCGTTCACGATCACCAGGTAGCTGTCCTCGGCGCGGCGGTAGACGATCAGGTCGTCGATGATGCCGCCTTCCTCGTTGGTCATCAGCTCGTACTGAGCCTCACCGGCGCCAATGCGATCGAGGTCGTTCGAGAGCAGGCGCTGGAGACCNTGGTGCGTCTCAGGGCCGTCGAGCTCGAGCACGCCCATGTGCGAGGCGTCGAAGACGCCGCTGTCGCTACGCACCGCCTTGTGCTCACTGATGAGGCCTTCGTAGAAGACCGGCATCTCGTAACCGGCGAAGGGGACCATGCGGGCGCCCAGGGCGAGATGGCGATCGTATAGCGGCGTTCGCTTCAACCCGGACATGCCTCGCCGATGCTATCCGTCCTGACGGTCGGGCCGCGTGATCGGGCTTGGCTAATCCGGGAACTGCCGAGGAGCCAGCCACGAGCGTCCCGTGACCGGAAGTGGCCCGGCCCCGACCAAGACTACGATGGAGGTTGCTGCAGCGTAACGAAGCCTNCCGCACATCGTCCGCGGGCCTATTCGGACTGAACAAAGACCCTCTATAACGGTTCGATCGTCAGTCTTCGCGCAGGAAGGAGGGAATCTCGAGCACGTCCTCGGGCACCTCGAACGACTCGGGCGCAGCCGCTTTCTTTCGCTCGCCGGTTCGGGTCGCCTGCCAGCGCCGGTGCTCGCCGCCGGCGCCGAAGCCGGTTGCGATAACCGTCACCCTAACGTCGCCCTTGAGCGACTCGTCGATGACGGCGCCGAAGATCACGTTGGCGCTCGGATCGGCCGCCGCCGTCACCAGCTCGGCCGCCTCGTTCACCTCGAACAGACCGATGTCGGAGCCACCGGAGATGTTCAGCAGAACGCCGGTGGCGCCCTCGATCGAAGCGTCCAGAAGCGGCGAGGCGATGGCCTGCTGGGCCGCTTCGGCAGCTCGGTTCGGGCCCGAGCCAAGCCCGATGCCCATGACCGCCGTGCCGGCGTCGCGCATGATCGTGCGCACGTCGGCGAAGTCGAGATTGACGAGGCCCGCCGTCGTGATCAGGTCGGTGATGCCCTGCACGCCCTGGCGCAGGACGTCGTCGGCCATCTTGAAGGAATCGAGGACGGTGGTCTTCTTCTCCACGACCTCCAGTAGCCGGTCGTTCTCGACCACGATCAGCGTGTCGACCTGATCGCGCAGCTCCTCGATTCCGCGCAGCGCCTGACTCGAGCGCTTTTGACCCTCGAAGCTGAACGGCTTNGTGACCACACCNACGGTNAGCGCGCCCAGCTCCAGCGCGATCTCGGCGACGACCGGNGCCGCGCCGGTACCCGTGCCGCCGCCCTCGCCGGCGGTGACGAAGATCATGTCGGCGCCCTTCAGCGCCTCCTTCAGCTCGTCGCGACTCTCCTCGGCGGCAGCCTTCCCGACCTCCGGGTTGGCGCCGGCACCGAGCCCGCGCGTCGCCTTGGCGCCGATGTGGATCTTGATGTCGGCGTCGCACATGAGAAGCGCCTGCGCGTCGGTGTTCACGATGATGAACTCGACCCCGGAAATATGGGCGTCGACCATGCGGTTGACCGCATTCGAGCCGCCGCCGCCGACGCCGACGACCTTGATAACCGCGAGATAGCTGTTCGATTGATCGTTCATCTTGTGCGACTTGGTTCAGAAGAGATGTCGGCAGATCACCGAGTTCTCGTGAAACGGCAGCGTACGCGCCCTTTCTATGACTGTCAACGCGCCATTCGGCCTCTTGGCGTGCTTCAACCCTAACGACCTTGGTTCGACCTCAACTCCGTTCCACCTACCGGCCGGTCGGGAACGCTCACGTCGAGATAGGCGATCGACCCGGCGGGAGGGGAGGCGAGATCGGGCAGGATCTTCTCGGCCACGGCCAGTTTGAGCGTCCCTTCCGAGGCGTCGCCGAAGCGCAGTTCGGTACTCGAGCCGAGTGTCAGCGTCAGATCGCCGTTACGGACGAGCACGCTTGTCGGACTCATCGAGTGCGCGTAACTCTGGAGCTTGGCGAGCACTCTGATCGCTGTCCTGACACCGCGATCGGCAAGCGGATCGCCTACGCTCACCGCCAGCGAAGCCGGCACCCAGACGCGAGGCAAGCTCTCGCCCCGGCCACGCCGGAGCGGGCGCACCACCTTGCCGCTGACTGCGATCACCCAGGCCTCCCCGCTTCGGCGCAGCACGGCGACGGGATGCTCGCGCGCGACGACGACGCGCAGCGTGTTGGGGAAGGCACGATCGACCCGCACGGTCTTCACCTCCGGAATCGCCAGAATCGCCTGCTCGACGCCCGCTCCGTTCAGCCCCACCAGGCTGCGGCCGCGGAGCGGCTTGACGACGGCGTCTATCTGGCGCGAGAGCGCCGGCGTGGCGCCTCTGATCTCAACCGTCTCGAGCGCGAAAAGCGAGCTCTTCAAGGCGATCGCGTATAGACCGACCACGGCTACGAGCGCAGCGAAGAGAAGCGCGATCGAGCGCCCGCTCGGCATGTGTGTTGCGAGCGTCCGGCGCGATTTGCGGCGACGCCCGAGCGGCACGACAACGCGCGCGCTCGTCCTGCGGGTTGTGCTGGCCACCGCGCCTATTTCGCGGCGGTCGAAGTCGCTCCTACCCGTGCCGCGGGCTATCGGCCTCGACGGGCGGTAGCGAGATCTCGCCGATCAGCCGAACTTCCGGCTCGAGCACGACGCCGAATCGCTCGTACGCCCGGCGGCGGGCGAGGTCGATCAGCGCGAGCGCGTCGGCCGTTGTTGCGCCGCCGCAGTTCTCGATGAAATTCGCGTGCTGGAGCGAGAATCTCGCTCCAGCGATCCGCTCGCCCTTGAGCCCGCAGGCGTCGATCATGCGCCCGGCGCCAAGCTCGTGCTCGGGATTCTTGAAGACGCTGCCGAAGGTGCGGATGCCTGAGGGCTGGCTCGATTTTCGCTGCTCCTTCTTGGCCTGAACGCCACTCTCGATCTCCTCGGCTGAGCTTCGCTCGAGCCGGAACTCAGCCCGTACGACGATCTGCCCGGGCTCGAGCTCGGAGCCCCGGTAGCGAAGGCCGAGCTGATCGCGATCGAGCCAGCGCGACCCGCCGTGCTCGACAAGCAAAGCCCGCGAGAGCACGGCGCCGAAGTCGCTGCCCCAGGCGCCCGCGTTCATGCAAACACCGCCGCCCACCGTGCCCGGAATCGAGGCCGCGAACTCGAGCCCCGTGAGCCCGGAGGCCTGCGCCAGGCGCGCGCAGAGCGCATCGGCCGCTCCGCCGCCGGCGACCATCTTCTCGCCCTCGATCGCGACCGCGGCCAGCTCGCCTTCGAGCCTGAGCGCAAGCGCCTCTACGCCAACGTCCGCGACCAGCAGGTTGGAGCCGAAGCCGAGCGGAAGGACGGGCAGGTCACGCTCGGCCGCCCAGGCGAGCGCCCGGGCGACGTCTTCTTCGCTGCGCGCCCGTATGAATCCCCGCGCCGGTCCCCCGCTGCCGAAGGTGGTGAAGCGAGCGAGCGCGACGCCTTCCTCGATCTTCATGCCAGCGCCTCCAGAAGCATCGGCCCCGCCCTGTCGACGTCGCCCGCGCCGATCGTGAAGACCAGGTCGCCGGCCCTGACCCAGCCGGCCAGGAAGCGGACTCCGTCCTCCAGCGCCGGCGTCCAGGCGAGCGGCATCCCNGGCCTTGTCTCGGCCAGGGCGTCGATGACCAGCTTGCCGCTCACGCCGGCCACCGGATCCTCGCGGGCGGCGTAGATCTCGGCGACGCACACCGCGTCGGCGGCAGCGAGCGAGCGGGCGAACTCCCTAGCCAGATAGCGCGTACGGGAGTAGAGGTGCGGCTGAAAGAAGACGGCCAGGCGCCCCTCCCCTACCCGTTCGCGCGCTGCGGCCAGAGTCGCGGCGACCTCGGCCGGATGGTGCGCGTAGTCGTCGAAGACGCGCACTCCTCTTGCCTCACCGCGCGCCTCGAAGCGTCTGCTCGCGCCGCGGTACTCGACTATCACCCGCTCGGCCGCCGCGCGCTCCACTCCCGCGAGCTCGAGCGCTGCCAGCGCCGCGGCGGCGTTCAGGCGATTGTGCTCTCCGGGCAGCGCCAGCGGCAGATCGACCGGTTCGAGCTCTTCGGCGCGCACGACCTTCGGCACCTCGGCAAGCCAGTCCTCGAACAACCGCTCGACCTCGGCCAGCGAGGCGTAGGTCGTGTGATGGTCCAGGTCGACGTTGAGCAGCACGGCAATCTCCGGCCGTAGAGCCGCCACCGATCGATCAGACTCGTCTCCCTCCACCACCAGCCAACCCGAGCCGGCGCGAGCGTTGCCGCCGAGCTGGGCGATCTCGCCGCCGACGATGAAGGCCGGGTCGAGACCTAAGCGGTCGAGGCAGAAGGCGATCATCCCGCTCGTGGTGGTCTTGCCGTGGGCGCCCGAGACGACGATCGACTTGCGCAGCGAGACGAGCTCGGCGAGCAGGTCGGCACGAGGCCGGCCCTCGACTCGCCCGGCGAAGGCGGTCGAGATGTAGCGCTCGAGCTTGGGCCCCGGCAGCGTCGGCTCGGGCGCGATCTCGACCGGAATTCCGGCGGCCCTCACACCCGCCAGGTAAGGCGTCTCGGCCTTGTCCCAGCCCGACACGTCCGCCCCCCAAGCCTTGGCGATCAGTCCGTAGGCACTCATGCCGGCGCCGCCGATCCCGGCCAGCCAGATCGCACGTCCGCGCAGCGGAGCCGTTTCCCGGGCCTCGCTCATGCCGCCGCTCCCGCCGGTACCGTCACGAGATGCCGTCCTTCCTGCGGCCGCGCGCAAGCGCGATCAGCTCGTCTGCGATCTCCTCGGCGGCGTTCGGGCGGGCCAGACGGAGCATCGCCGCGGACATCGCCTCCAGGCGGACGGGATCGTTCAGCAGCTCCAGCAGCGTGGCGGGCACCTGCTCGAGCTCGCTCTCCGGCAGCACGATCGCCCCGCCGCCTCGGGCGAAGTAACTCGCGTTCTTGGCCTGGTGGTCTGCGGTCGCATAGGGATAGGGAACGAGCAGCGCGGGCTTCCCTGCGGCCGCCAGCTCCCAGACCGAGCCGCCGGCGCGTGCCAGCGCCAGGTCACAGGACGCGAGCGCCGCTCCGAACTCGTTGGTGAATCCCAGCAGCACGTAGTCCGGCCGTTTCACTCTCTGCACAAGCGCCGGGTAATCACGCTCCCCGGCCAGGTGCAAGATCGACGGCCCGCTCTCTCCGAAGCGCTCGACCATAAGCTCGTTCAGCGCCCGCGCCCCCTGGCTGCCGCCGGCCACAAGCAAAACGGGCCCCTGCTGCGGCAGCCCGAAACGCTCGCGCGCCTGCGCCCGCTCGGGCGAGAGCGAACGCGCGGGAACCGGTCGCCCGGTGACGCGGTACTTGCTCTTCTTGCGGCGCTCGAGCGGAAAAGCGAGAAAAACGCGGCGCGCGAACGGCTCCGCCAGCCTGTTTGCCAGACCGAGGTGAGCATCCGCCTCGCTCAGCGCCGCGGGAATCCGCTTCAGCCAGGCGGCCAGAACCATCGGGCCGGCCACATACCCGCCGCCACCGAAGACGACGTCGGGACCACGCCGCTTGAGGATTCGCAAGCAGGAGAAGGGAGCCACCAGCGCCCGGGCGAGCCCACGCGCCAGCTTCAGTCCTGGTCGCCGCGAGAAGCCCGAGACGCGGAAGGAATCGAAGGCGAAGCCCGCCTGTGGCACCAGCTCGGCCTCGATCCGCTCGGACGAGCCGGCGAACGTGACCTCGACGCTTCGTCTCTCGAGCGCCTCAGCGACGGCGAGCGCGGGCACGAGATGCCCGGCCGTTCCGCCGGCGGCGATCAGACACCTCAGGGGTCGCTGCTTTTCCATGATTCACCGCGATGTTAAGGAGGATGCCTACCGCCATGAGGGAGACAACGAGGCTGGAGCCTCCGTAGGAGACAAAGGGAAGCGTGATCCCGGTTAGCGGGACGAGCCCGAAAACGGCCGCAAGATTGATCGCAGCCTGGCCGCAGATCAGCGTGGTGAGCGCGGCGGCTACCGCCTTGCCGAAGGGGTCGCGGCAGGCAAGCGCTATCCGTAGTCCGGCCCAGACGAAGACGGCGTAAAAGGCAATCAGTAGGACGATGCCGATCAGCCCCAGCTCCTCACCGACCACCGAGGCGATCATGTCGGTGTGCGCCTCGGGCAGGAAGTGAATCTTCTGCACGCCCTGCCCCAGCCCGCGCCCGAAGACGCCGCCCGAGCCAAGCCCGATCAGCGATTGCATGCCTTGGTAACCACTTCCCTGCGAAGTCTCCATTGGATGCAGGAAGGCGAGGAGGCGAGCGCGCTGGTAGGGCTCCGACAGCACAAAGATCATTCCGAGCGTCCCGATCAGGGCGTAGGCGCGCGCAATCAGGCCGAAGGGCACCCCGGACACCACGAGCGCCGCCGCGACCATGACGAGAATGCTCGTGACCGTGCCGAGGTCGGGCTCGGCCNCGATCATGCCGCAAGCGATCGCGACCATCAGCCCGACAGGCTTTGCCAGCTCGCCCAGCGTCTGCGGCCGCGGGCGGCGNACGAGCCGGGCGGGAATCCAGAGGGCGAGCGCCAGCTTGACGATTTCCGAGGGCTGCAGGCTGACCGGCCCGAGCGAGATCCAGCGCTGCGCACCGTTGACCTGGGAGCCTACGACGAAGACCGCGAGGCAGAGGCCGAGTGAGCCCATCAGCAGCGACGGCGCAAGCGGACGCAGCCTGCGATAGTCGAAGCGCGTGAAGGCGATCATCGCGCCCAGCCCGACCAGGGCGTAGGTGGCCTGGCGCACCAGATAGGCGCTCGCGCTGCCGTGCCCGAGCGTGGCGGTGGCCGAGGTGGAGCTGAAGACCATCACCAGCCCGAAGGCGACGAGCGCCAGCGTGGCCAGCGCCAGGAGCTGGAACTCGAGCTGCATCTTCGCTGCCCGCGCGCGAGCCGGGCCGCTGTTCGGAGCCCTCGCCGGTACGGCCTTGAGCCGAACGGGCGAAGGCGCCCGCCTCGTCGCGGGTCGCGGCGATCGCGCCGTCTCCGGTGCCCGGCGCGAGGACGCCGTGCCAGGGGCGCGCCTCGTACGGCCCGGCGCGCTCCTGCGAACCGTGCCCGTCTCCTCGAACCAACTTCCAGTCACGCTAGGACGGTTCGACCGCGCGAGCGCGCTTCCTACTGTCTGCCGCTCAGATAGGGCCGAAAATCAGGCGCGGGAGCTCAACTTCGCGACCAGCGAGCGGAACACGTCACCGCGCTGCTCGAAGTTCTCGAACTGGTCGAAGCTGGCACAGGCCGGCGCGAGCAGCACGATCTCGCCCGGCTTTGCCTTGCCCGCGGCCGTCGCTACGGCCTGCTCGAGCGTTCCCGAATGCTCGAAAGCGACACCGGCTCGCTCCAGCGCGCCTGCTATCTCCTCGGCGGTCTCGCCGATCAGATAGGCGCTAGCCTCGTGGGCGCTCAGCTCCCCGGCCAGACCGTCGAACGACTCCCCCTTGCCCCTACCGCCGAGGATGATGTGCAGCGGCTCCGAGTAGGAGGCGATCGCTCGCCGCGCCGCGGCGGTGTTGGTGGCCTTGGAGTCGTTCACGTAACGAACGCCGGCCACCTCGGCGATCGGCTCGAGCCGGTGCGGCACGCCCGGGAAGGTGCGGAGCGCCTCGGCGATCGCCTCCTCGGCGATTCCGACCGCCCGCGCAGCNTGGGTGGCGGCCGCGGCGTTCTCGCGGTTGTGCTCACCAGGGATCAGCGGCTCGGCCGGTAGGGGATCCAGGGCGTCGAACTCGACCCGGCGGCCGAGCCCTGGTACCTCGCCAAATCCTCGCGGCAGCACCGCGACGTCACCCTCGAGCTGATTCTCGAAGATGCGCAGCTTGGCGCCTCGGTAGGCCTCGAGCGAGCCGTGGCGATCGAGGTGGTCGGGCTCGACGTTGAGCAACACGGCGACGCGCAGGCGCAGGCGCTCGATGTCCTCGAGCTGAAAGCTGGAGAGCTCGCAGACGATCCAGCTGTCCGGATCGAGCTCACCATCCAGATCGCAGATCGCGCGGCCGACGTTGCCGGCCACCTCCACCTTGCGATCCGCGGCGCGAAAAACCGCTCCCAAAAGCTCGGTCGTCGTNGTCTTGCCGTTGGTACCGGTGACGCCGACGAGGGGATTGGGAAAGAGGCGTGAGGCCAGCTCAACCTCGCTCCAGACCGGAGTTCTTCGCTTACGCGCCGCTACTATCAGCGGCGAGGCGGCCGGCACGCCCGGGCTCTTCACGAGCAGCCCCGCGCCTTCGAGCAGCCGCTCGCTCTCGACACCCAGTCTCAGCTCGATGCCCGCCCCGGCCAGCTCGCCCACATCGAGCTCGGTCGAACGATCGACCGCAACGACGGTCACGCCGCGCCGCGCCAGGGCCAGCGCCGCCGCCCGCCCCGACCGGGCCAGGCCCAGCACGAGCACGCGATCGGGAAACTCGCTCACTTGGGCGGGTGGACGTGGAAGTTAAAACCGATGAAGTTGCGGTAGTAAAGCGCGAAAGCAAGAGCGCAAAGGATTCCGCAGAGGATCCAGAAGCGCACCATGATCTTCGTCTCCGACCAGGCCTTCATCTCGAAATGGTGGTGGATCGGCGCCATCAGAAAGACGCGCCGCTTGAAGAAGCGGAAGCTGAAGACCTGAATCATCACCGAGAGCGCCTCGATCAGGAAGATCCCGGCGATCAGGAGCAGCAAGAGCTCGGTCTTGGTCATGATGGCGAAGCCGGCCAGCGCGCCGCCGATTCCCATCGAGCCGGTGTCACCCATGAACACGTCGGCCGGGAAGGTGTTGTACCAGAGGAAGCCGATCAGTCCCCCGATCAGAGTCGCAGCCAGAATCGCCAGATCGACGAGCCTGGGCTCGCGCAGGCCCGGGTTAGGCGAGGAGCGCACGTAGGCGAGAACCGCGATCGAGAGGAAGGTAAAGGTGGCGATGATGCCGGTGCCCGCCGCCAGCCCGTCGAGACCGTCGGTCAGGTTGACGCCGTTGGCCGCACCCGCGATGACGAAGAAGAGCAACACGTACCAGAGCGTGCCCAGGTGCAGATGCGAGTTGGTGAAGGGAACGGCGATCCAGGTCGGCTGGCCGGCGCGGTGTGCGAGGTAGCCGGCGCCGACGGTGATCAGAACGAGCAAGACCATCTTCCAGCGACCGGCCAGCCCGAGCGAACGCCGGTGCCGCAGCTTNATCAGGTCGTCGACGAAGCCGATGCCGGCGCAGGCAAGCATGATGAACAGCACCGTCAGGGCCTCAATCGTGTACTCGCTCAGAATGAGGAAGGAAATGACCGCCGCCACCAGGAAGAGCACGCCGCCCATCACCGGCGTTCCCTGCTTGACGACGTGTCCTGCCGGTCCCTCCTCGCGTATGTGCTGGCCAACGTCGTGATTGCGCAGGAAGGCGATGAAGCGCGGCCCGGCGAAGATCGAGATCGCGAGTGCCAGGATGCTGGCCAGGATCACCCTGACCATCGGCTCGGGAGAGACAGATCTTCCAACGCGGACGCCCTCGCAAGGTAAACGCTCACGCCGCGAAGGCCTCCTCGAGCGCCTTCGCGACCAGCTCCAGGCCGACGACCCGCGAGCCCTTGACGAGCACGCAATCGGTCGGCCGAGCCATCTCCAGCACCAGCTCCGCAGCCGTCTCGGCGTCGGCGCCCACTCGCGCTCGGCCACCCCGTCGGCCAGGTCCAGATAGGCGCGCGCACCTTCCCCAACCGCCAGCACGGCGGCGACACCGAGCTCCGAGGCACGGCTCCCGATCTCTCGGTGGTAGCGCTCACTCTCGGCGCCGAGCTCCGCCATCGTCCCGAGCACGGCCACCCGCCTGCGCCCGGCGGCAAGCTGAGCCTGATGCTCGAGCGCCGCGGCGAGCGAGGTCGGGTTCGCGTTGTAGGAGTCGTTGATCAGAAGTCCCCCGGCGGGCAGCGCGATCTCTTCGCCGCGCCAGCGAGAGAGCCTAATCGTCCGCGCGCCTTCCTGCGCACCTTCCAGCGGCAGTCCCAGCGCGTGATAGGTGACTAGCGCAGCAAGCGTGTTCTCGGCCTGATGGCGCGCGCTCAAAGCGAGCTCCAGCTCGACCCGCTCGCCCTCGATCTCGAAGACGGCATGCGAGACCTCGCCCGCGGGCTCAAATGAGACGAGAAACGAAGATCCGCCCTCGCCGAAGTGACGCACGTCGAGGCCGGCAGGAATGAAGGGCTCGAGCAACGGCTCGCCCGCGGGCACGATTCCAACCCCGTCCGGTTCCAGCCCGCGCAGTACCTCGGCCTTGGCTTGCGCAACCCGCTCTACCGTGCCGAGCAATTCCAGGTGCACGGGCCCGACGCTCGTGATCAGGCCGATGTGAGGACGCACGANGCCACAGGCTTGCTCGATCTGACCGAGCCCTCGCATCCCGATTTCGACAACCGCCAGCTCGCTGTCGGCCTCGAGACGGCAGACGGTGAGCGGAATACCGAGCTCGTTGTTGAAGCTCGCCTCCGCGGCCACGGTTTTAAGCAGCGGAGCACAAAGCGAAGCCAGGATGTCCTTCGTCGAGGTCTTGCCGGTCGAGCCGGTGATCGCAACGACGCGAGCGCTGGAGCGAGCGCGCACCGCTCCGGCGAGCGCGGCAAGCGCGCCCTCGGCATCGGTCGGAACGAGCACCGCCGCCGCTCCTCGCTTCAGCGCGTCGGGCGCGAACTCGGCGCCGCTATTCACGGCCACGAAGAGGTCGCCCGGCCGAACGCGGCGCGAGTCGATGACGACGCCCGCGATCTCCTCGGCGCCTGCCGCCCTCGTCAACTCGCCTTCACAGAGGCGCGCGACCTGATCGAGGGAGAGCGGAATCATCTTCGGGCCTCGAGCTGTTCGAGCAGCTCCGCGGCGACCACGCGATCGTCGAAGGGAAGTACCCGGCCGGCAATCTCCTGACCCTGTTCGTGCCCCTTGCCGGCGATAACCACCACGTCGCCCTCGCGCGCCTGCGCCAGCGCCTGCTCGATCGCCGACCTTCGTTCCAGCTCGACCTCGACCTTCTTCCCCTCTATCCCAGCGAGTATCTCGTCGATGATCGAACGGGGCTCTTCGCTACGGGGATTGTCCGAGGTGACGATGGCGACGTCGCTCAGGGCGGCGGCGATCTCGCCCATCAGCGGCCTCTTTTCGCGGTCGCGGTCGCCGCCGCAGCCGAAGACGCAGATCAGCTTGCCCCGCGCCAGCTCCCGCGCCGCGGTGAGCAGCCTGGCGAGCGCATCAGGCGTGTGCGCGTAGTCGACGACGACCGCAAAGGACTGGCCTCGGTCGAGCGCCTCGAAACGGCCCGGGACTCCCTTCAAAGCCGCGACTCCGGTCGCTATCTGGGCGTCGTCGACGCCGAGCAGACGACTCAGCGCCGCCGCGGTGAGCAGGTTTTCGGCGTTGAACGCGCCGCGGAGCGGACTTCGCAGCTCGAGCTCACCGAGGCGGATACGCGTTCCCTCGGCGCCCAGCTCGATCTCGTCCGGGCTCAGATCGGCATCCGGCGCGCGCCCGAAGGTGAGCACCTCTTCCTGGCCGAGAACGCGCAGCTCGGTAGCCAGCCGGCGGCCGTAGGCGTCGTCGATGTTGATCGCGGCGGGCGTCTCCTCACCCGACACGAACAGGCGCCGCTTGGCGGCGAAGTAGTCCTCCATCGTGCCGTGAAAGTCGAGGTGATCCTGGCTCAGATTGGTGAAGGCCAGCGCAGAGAAGCGAGCCCGATCGAGCCGGTGCAACTCGATCGCATGGGACGAGGCTTCAATCACGCAGCTTCTGTCGCCGGCGTCCAGCATCTCACGAAACAGTCGCTGCAAATCGATTGCTTCGGGCGTCGTTCGCGCCAACTTCCTGGACTCTCCGCCGATGCGGCTCTCGACCGTTCCCACCAGCCCCGGGCGCCGCCCGGCGGCGACCAGGATCTCGTAGACGAGAAAACAGGTCGTCGTCTTGCCGTTCGTGCCGGTCACTCCGGCCAGCTGCAGCTCGCGCGTGGGCTCGCCGAAGAAGACGTCCGCGGCCTCCGCCATGGCCGCGCGCGCGGAGACGACCACCAGCTGCGGTACGTCCAACTCCAGCGGACGTTCCACGACCAGGGCAACGGCCCCGCGCTGGACGGCTTCGGCCGCGAAATCGTGCCCGTCGGCACGCATGCCCGGGATGCAGAAAAAGAGCGAGCCCTGTTCGACGGCTCGTACGTCGTAGGCTAGGTCGCGCAACTCGACAGGAGCGCGCCGGATTGTCTCGCGGGGCTCGAGCGCCGCGCTCAAACGCTCCAGATCCATCGCCGGGCGAGTTTACCAACCTGCCCCGGCCGGGCCCATCTTTGGGCGGTCGGCACGAGGCACCGCCAGACGCTCAGCTCGGCCGATCCGGCGGAACCTCGAGATAGCGCAGGCAGTCAAGCGCGATTTCCTTGAAGGCCGGCGCCGCGACGCTGCCGCCCCAGATGGTGCTCGGCTCATCGAGGATGACCAGGATCACCAGCCGTGGATCGGAGGCCGGAACGACGCCGACAAAGGAGGCCACGTACTTGGAGGTCGAGTAGTGCCCGGTGGAATCGGGCTTCTGGGCGGTACCGGTCTTGCCGGCGACGGAGTAGTTCGGAATCTCCGCCTCGGTTCCAGTCCCCTTGTCGACGACGCCGCCTAGCATGGTCATCAGCTGACTCGCGACCGCCGGCGTTACGACGCGGCGCCGTTTCGAAGCCGGAGCCGCCTTGCCGCCGATCGTAGTCACTAGACGAGGTTGCACCCATACGCCTTTGTTTGCGATCGCCGCGTAGGCGGCCGCGAGCTGAATCGGCGTCACGGCGATTCCTTGCCCGATCGGGATCGTGCCGGCGGCGGATCCGTACCACTGATCCAGCGGTCGTACGATGCCCCTGCTCTCACTCGGGAAATCGATGCCCGTCGCTTCGCCGAACCCGAAACGCTTGATCCACCTGGCCAGCCGCTCGGTACCCAGTCGCTGCGAGATCCTAACCGCGCCCACATTCGAGGATTGGGTCAGAATCTGCGACACGGTCATGGTCTCGGTGCCGCGTGGATGGGAATCGTGGATCGTCTTGTCGGCGACCTTGATCGAGTAGGGCAGCGTGAACTGCGTCTGCGGCGTGACCACGCCCTCGGAGAGCGCTCCCGCGACCGTCACCAGCTTGAAGGTCGACCCGGGCTCGTAGGTGTCGGTGACCGCCCTGTTGCGCAGAAGTTGCAGCGGGGTCACGGATACGTCGTTGGCGTTGTAGGCCGGCGCGGTTGCCATCGCCAGCACCTCGCCCGAATGCGGGTCCAGGATCACCGCCGAGGCCGAGCGAGCCTGCCAGGTCTTACGAGCCTGGGCCAGCACCTGCTGGACGTAGGACTGAATCGTGCTGTCGATCGTCAGAGTGAGATCGGCGCCGGCCTTCTCATATTTGCTGTTCCGCGCATCGATCACGCTCCCGGCCGGATCTCTCACCACCGTCTGCTCGCCGTTGCGTCCCGTGAGCAAGCGGTCGTACTCGTACTCGAGACCGGACAGACCTTGGTTCTCAACCCCCGCGAAGCCGATCGTCTGAGCGGCGAGCGTCCCCTGTGGGTAGGTCCGCTTGGGCTCGACCGTGTAGTCAAAGCCCGCAAGCTTCATTCGCTTCAGCCTCGCGGCCTTGGCGACCGGCGCCTGCCTGGCGACGTAGACGAATCCTTTCGAGCGATCGGATAGGGCACTCAGCAGATTCACGTCGCCCTGCTGGTCGAGGCCGAGCACGGCCGCCGCGCGCGACGCCTCCGCCGCCGGCGACTTCACTAGCCTGGGATCGGCCGAAATCGTGATGGAGTCTTCATTCGCCGCCAGCTCGACGTTGTTGCGATCGAAGATCGAGCCGCGCGGCGCCGGGATAGGGATCGTCTGCGTCTGCTGAGCGTCGGCAAGCTTGGCAAGCGAGCTGGCTCGAACTACTTGGATCCAGCCCGCTCGGGCCAGGGCTATCGCGAGGGTAAGTACGAGCGCCGCCCCGAGCAGGCGAATTCTTCGGTTCGCCGCCCGCTGGCTCACTTCCCGCCCGCGCTGAGCTGAATATAGGTCGTCTGGTCAGACCCGGCCGGGACTTGGACCAGCCCCAGCTTCTTCTGGGCAAGCTGCTTGATGTTGGACGGCGAAGTGGCGTGAGAGAGCTTCGTGCGGAGCTCGAGGTTCTTATCGCGAAGCTGCGCCCGCTCGGTGGCGTAGCTCTCGAGCTGCATGTTCTGGCGCAGGACGGCGACATTGACGGCGACAACCCCGGTCAGGAGCGTCGCGAGGGCGACGATCCAGACGATGCCGCCGCGCACGCTCCGCTGGGCGGCCTTACGCCTTCTTCGCTGCGGCGCCGCCCGCGGCGTTTGCGGCCGCGGCGCAGGCCTGCTAGCAGGTCGGGTGGCGACGCGTGCGGGTGCCGCGGTCACAGCTTCACCGCCGCGCGCAGGCGAGCCGAGGCCGACCTGGGATTGAGCGCGAGCTCGCGCGGGCTCGGGCGAATGGCCTTGCGCCCCAGTAGGCGCATCTCCGCCTCGTGCCCGCAGTTGCAGATCGGGAAATCGGGCGGGCAGATACAACCGTGCTCCTTGGCGCGCAGGAAGCGCTTCACGATCCGGTCCTCGAGCGAGTGGAAGCTGATGACTGCCAACCGACCGCCCGGACGCAGCAGCTCCAGCGCGCTGGGCAGAGCGTCGGCGAGCGAGGCGAGCTCGTCGTTGACCGCGATACGAAGCGCCTGGAAGACGCGCTTGGCCGGATGTCCCTCGCCGAACCGCGCCGGCGCCGGAATGGCGCCCCTGATCGTCTCCACCAGCTCGGAGGTGCGCGTGATCTCTTCCCGCCGCCTGCGTTCCACGATCGCCCGCGCGATCGACTTGGCATAGCGCTCTTCGCCGAAGCGGCGGAAGATCTTCTCCATGTCCTTGGCGCTCGCCTCGTTGACGAGATCGCGCGCCGAGTAGTCCTCGGAGGGATCCATGCGCATATCCAGCGGCGCGTCGACGGCGTAGGAGAAGCCGCGCTCGGGACGGTCGATCTGCATGCTCGAGACACCGAGGTCGAACAGGATCGCATCCGCCCTGACGCCGTTTTGGGCCAGGCGCTCGAGCACGTCGGCAAAGTCGCCGTGCAGAAGACGTGCCTGAACCCCGGCTCGGCGCCTGAAGCTTTCGAAATACGGACGCACCGAGGGATCGCGGTCGATCGCGATCAGCTTNCCCTCGCCGCGCAGGTCGGCCGCAAGCAAACTNGCATGACCGCCCGCGCCGAAGGTGGTGTCAACCGCCGTCTCCCCCGGGCGAACGGCGAGCAACTCTCGCACCTCGTCGGCGAGGACGGGAACGTGGTCAGTCGCGTTGGGCTGCAAGGCGTTCGGCAGCATCTTCGACGTTCTCCTCTACTTGTTTCATGTAATCCCGCCAGG
>JGI24144J35610_10000248_pt1 | contig 17784 bp, 15 predicted proteins | sample BarGraIncu01121A_FD_35610 | JGI IMG/M metagenome (IMG submission 35610)
CCCTGTTGTATTGAGTATTACCGTGAAGATAATTTTATCTGCTTTATTCACATTGCTGAAAAAAACGCTGGTAAATTCAAAACTAGTAGTGGTTTCAGTTACACCGCTAGCCTTGCCATTGCCATCGACGGGCGCCGGATCTAAGCGCTTGGTTGCTTCAACAGTGCTCTTCTCAGTTTTTGTTTGATCCCCGAAACTACCGGCAATCCGATGTAAACCGAGTTGGAGGGCCTTAAAGCAGGATTTAACATATGGTTCTGTGGCAGATTCATATAGTATAATACCTGGCTGTTCTGTGCTGATACATCAGCAAAAAAAACTGCCAATAATAATATCAGAATATATTTTACTTTCCCGGTCATAAAAGTTGCTTGTCGGTTTATTTAAAATTTATATCTGGTTTAACAACCAGGGCCGCGTTGAAATTGATCCTGTAATCGGAATAGATCTTAACTTCCTGTGGAGGGGTCCCTGTTGTATTGAGTATTACCGTGAAGATAATTTTATCTGCTTTATTCACATTGCTGAAAAAAACGCTCGTAAATTCAAAACTAGTAGTGGTTTCAGTNACACNGCTAGCCTTGCCATTGCCATCGACGGGCGCCGGATCTAAGCGTTTGGTTGCTTCAACAGTGCTCTTCTCAGTTTTTGTGGATGAATCGTAAAGGCTCATTTTCAAAGTAGCTCCCAGAGGGAACCCATTTTTAGCAGATACATCTATCCGTAACAACTGAAAATCTGCAGGATCCAGAGGATTATCCCCTTTGTTGTTTTTTATGAAATTATTTACTGTATCCTTAAATTGCAGATTATTAAGTGACAAATCCATTGGTACATCAATCTCAAGCGATCCTGTAAGCCGGTTGGCGCCTATTGCATAGTTTTCAGATCCACTGCCTTTTACAATAGATGTAATTACAGCAGTACCGGAATAGTTAATAGTTTCAGGAAGAAGCGAGATCAGACTTGGCAGGTTTGAGTTGGTTGTATCTATTACATACGAAGCTGTAATCTCCTGCTGAACCGGAAGATTCGGTTTTGACAGTGTAAAAGGAGCCAGACTAAGAGTTTTAGTACCACTTTTGCCTGTTGCTGACACATTTAAACTTATTTTTATTGGATCATGAAATGAGTTTGTATAATTAAACTTTATTGAAGGATTAAAGAACTTAACAGTTCCTGAGATGTGATTCAGAACATCTCCCAGATTAAGGTCATAGGAGCTGGGATCAATTGTTGCAGTCTTCTGAATTGTTGCCTTGGTAAAATCTGACAATTTCAAATCAACAACAGAGTCTTTCTTAAAAACGAGGATGACCAGCTTATTCTGATCAAAGACCACCGTATCACTCTTCTTTACTACATCGCTGAATGAGATATCACCTTTAACTGCAGATAATGCCAAAGTGGGTGAAAGATGCGCCTGTTTTGAGAGCATTTTCATATTGTAAGTCTCTTTTATACAACCCGTAATGAAGAGAACCACGATTACTGAAATGTACAGAAATGATCTCTTTAACATAAACTTATTCATTTAATTTCTGTGTCAATCTTATAATTATAAAGGAACCTGTCTGTACCGCCTACAATAAGATGCCAACCGCTTTTATCAGACAATTTCCCGATTGAGAACATAGATGCACCTCTGAGAGGGAATCCATTCATTGTTTTACCATCCTTGCCGATCAGATAGATCAGATTCTTTTTCCCATCAAACACTCCTATTTTCCTGTCGGTGGCAGTAAAGACAAAATTAATCGGCCCGCCAAGATCATCAGAACCAAATTCCCGTGAAAATATCTCCGATCTGTTATGGTTATAAAGATACAATATACCTTTATCAATAAAAATATATTCGCCGAAACCATCACCATCTACGTCAAAAATGTCGAAAGAATGTGTGTCTGAAAATTTCTTAATCCCATATTTTTTCACGCTGCCATCGAAATATATTTGCTGTATTGTCCCGTCAGGAGATGAACATACTACATATGGTTCTGACCCCATGTTCAGTCTCATTGGTGACCCAACAGCTTTGGTAACAGGTTCACTCAGGTTTAATCTTTTATTGCCACTCCGGTCGAGAAAATAGACGGAACTTTCGTCAGCGGCTACAAGATAATCTTTACCTGAAACCTTAAAATAGTTTATTTCTGCTTTTACGACACCTGTTGTTCTGAAAGGGTTCCATCCCTTTACAACATTGCCTGTTTTGTCGTATGAATATATCATCTTGTCTTCACCTGCAATAAATATCCTGTAATTCAGGTTATTATCATAGTCGAACATTGCCATCGGGTTTGTTGCCGGCGACCGGAGCTTTACCGGATATCTTTCAACGTAGTTGCCGTTTCTATCGAGTAGATGTATATAATTCCTGCCGGAAAACAGTAACTGAAATTTCCCGTTCCTGAAATAATCAATCATATATATATTACCGACAATTCTCTCATTAAGCGGAACTTTCCATAAAACACGCCCTGCCGTATTTATCAGATATGTATTGTTCTTCATATCCTGAATGAAAATCTCCTTTGCCCCTGTAATATGATTTGTAAAAAAGAAGGGTTTTATACTTGCTGTCGTATCGAGTAGGGTCTCCCATTCAGTCGTTGATTCTTCCCTGGCCACCTCTTTAAATTTAACTGACAGACTGTTATAGATCATGCCATTACTTGAGGCAAACTGATAACCTGCAGCCTGAATTTTATTCAGTGAGCTTTTATTCGATTTAAGAGCATTGACAATGTCTTCATTCAGAATACCTGAAAGGAAATCTATTATATGCGACGGAATGCAGTAGAAGTAATACCCGGCACGGCTTGGCAGGGTGTTTTCAAAATCACGATATGTTAGATCGTTAGCGAGGGTTTTATTCAGGAGATTGTCATACAGCACTCTTGAAACGGTGGCATAAGAGTTTCCTGCAATCATGAACTTATCATAAAATGCATAATAGGTTTCATTATAATCTTCAGAAAATCCTGGCAAAAATACTTTTATCAGTCCCTTGAAAGAGGTCCTGTAAACAGGGATCTTAACCTGATCATCAGGTTCAAAATACAGGATTTCATTTTTAGCTCCTGGCTCGTCAAGAAAAAGCTGTTCAACCTGATCGCGATTATTCAGTTCATAAATAATCAGAGTATTATCCGCCACGGGTCTTCCTTTGATATCTATTATTGCCCTTGTTATCTCTTCTCCCATATAAGGCCTTATCTTACCAGCAAGACCTTTTGCTTCCCGGGTTACAGAGGTATCAGACAGATTGTGCAGGGTTAGTGAAGGAAGGACCAATGTTTCGAACAGAGCTGTTGAAGAAGGCAGAATCTTATAAGTATGAAAATCCCTCGAAGGAAGTAATTTATATTTATACAGTGACTCAGATGAATCGGGACATTCGGTGTAACCACTCAGAACCAGGCCATCTTCGCTTATATAAATATCTCCTCCGGCTGTTCCGGCAAGCCTTCCAATCTTATCAGATAAACCCTTTCTGTCTGAAATCAGAAGAGGTCTGAGCACCACGGGAAGATTGGAAAAAACAACAAATATTTTATCCACATTTTTTCCCGATGCCAGTAACACTCTTTTAAATCCTGGCATGTTTCTGATATCATTCATTTTTACTGCCTGTATTCCAGCTCCTTTCACCAACTCTCTGGATTCTGCGCAAACCATTAACCCCGAAATGAGTGAAACGTAAACTGTGTCTGTCCGGCCATTTGTTAAAACGGGTATTTCAATAACTGAATTGCCATTTATTTTTGTTACAGTTGATCCGATGATACCTGTTGAACTCAGCATCTCCTTTATGTGACGGGCCTTTATGTCAGCTGGTACAGGCATGGAAAGCATTGGGAGAAGCCCCCCATTTTTGACGGCATGAAATGAAATGGTCGCTACACCTTCAGTAAATAGCTTTTTAAAGTTTTGCTTATTAAGCAGGTCAGCGATATATTTGAGTTCCCTGTTAAACCTTGCCAGTTCCTTAACCTTCCCTAATTCTCCAAATAAGCCCCTGCCTGTAGTAAGCGAATTCATAAAGCTTTTCAGATCAACCGTTTCAATTATAACACAGGCATCGGGAGAAATCGTTTTATAAGGATCAGTAAATAAACTCTTTCTGCCCTGCTGGAGAAAATATCCCATTATTGCAAGACCTGAAATGAGAAGTATCCCCGATATAATAGCGATTCTTTTTCCCACAGATGGATTATTTGTAGTTCACTTCAAAATTAACAAATAAAAGATAATGCCCGTATCCGTCACCGAATTAACGATGAACCGGCAAGATTCCTCCTGAACCTGGCCCATTTGGCACGCAATTTGAATTATGATTATTACACAGACAATCTCTATCATATCCCTGATCAATCAGGGCGGCCAGGTCAAAACCCTGGCTTTCTTTTTTAAATCAGAATGGTCTGTAGCCGATTATTTCTCTGACTTCTCTGANGGTTTTTGATGCACTGGCCCTTGCCTTTTCACCACCTTCAGAAACAACTCTCGAAAGGTATTTATTGTCGGCAAGTATTTCATTGATCCTGATACGTATCGGTTCTGTAAACTTCACAATATCCTCCGCCAATTGCTTTTTCATATCACCATATCGTATTTCGCATGAGGCATATTTATCTTTAAAAAACTTAACAGTATCCTGATCTGATACTACTTCCATTAAAGTAAAAAGGTTCTTCACCGCTTCAGATGGTTCCTGATCAGGGGCTGTAGGACCGGTATCGGTAACAGCTCTCATCACTTTCTTCCTTATCTCCTGTGGAGTATCGAACAGAAATACCCCATTTCCTTCACTTTTTCCCATTTTACCTGTTCCGTCAAGACCCGGTATTTTAATAAGCTGCTGGCCAAAATTATATGCATCAGGTTCCGGAAAATAGTTTACCTCATACATCATATTAAATCTCCGGGCAAATCTTCTTGTCATCTCAACATGTTGCTCCTGATCTTTACCTACAGGCACTTTATTGGCTTTATGAATTATTATATCGGCAGCCATCAAAACAGGATAAGTCAATAATCCCGCATTAATATTATCGGGTTGTTTTCTTATAATATCTTTGAATGAAGCGGTCCTTTCAAGTTCACCCACATAGGCATTCATATTCAGTAAAAGATATAATTCCGAGACTTCCGGGACATCGCTCTGAATAAAAACTGTCGCTATTTCCGGATCGATGCCGCATGCAAGGTATTCTGCCAGTACCTGTTTGATATTCCCATGCAGGTCTCCGGGTTTTGGATGAGTTGTAAGAGCATGGTAATCAGCAATAAAGAAATAACAATTATTCTCTTTCTGCATCTTCAGAAAGTTCTTTATAGCTCCGAAATAATTTCCAAGATGCAGATTTCCTGTCGATCTGATACCGCTAACAACTGTGTCCATTGTCTACTTTAATAAAATTCTGTGCAAAGCTAGCGAAATTTTCGAAAAAGCGTTTTAAGTTGAATCAAAGCATGAATCCACATTCTACATTCTTAACCCTTCCCCAACCCTTCCCTTAAACAATAACTACCCTTTATACACATCTTTTCATCTTAGCTTTTTAATACTCACCCCCCTGACCCCCTCTCTACTTCGTAAAGAGGGGGCAATTCATTGATATGCTGAAATATATGAGTCATTCCCAAGAAGTCAAAATGTACTTTTACATTATTGTTTCATTATGGTAACACCCCAAGTCCTAAATGCTTGGGTAGCCCAAGAGAGAAGGGGGAAGAATCAGATATCCTTAAGTCCCTCCCCTTTGGGGGAGGGACTTAGTGAGAGGCTCTGGCAGGCCATTGCGCCGTTGCACCTTTTTTATTACCTTTGCCCGACTAAATAAAACTGGCCATGGAATCGACAAGACAGAAAAAAGTATCACGTTTAATTCAGAAAGAACTGGCCGACATCTTTCTGAAAAGGGGGAATGAATTCGCCCATGGTAAATTAGTCTCAATCACAAGGGTGAGGGTCAGCCCCGATCTGTCATTTGCCAAAGTCTATATAAGTATCTTCCCTGCAACAAACCAGGATGATGTTCTTAAGGCAATACAGGAGCACAGCTCAAAGATCAGATTTGNCCTTGGACAAAAAGTCAGGTCTCAGCTACGCATAGTTCCCGACATTGCCTTTCATATNGATGATAGCCTTGACTATATTGACAAAATAGACAAGTTGCTGAAATCCTGAANTATATGCAGTACGAACCAATAAAAAGATCNCTCGGAAGGTTCTTCNCCGGATCTNCTTTTTTAAGAAAGACCCTCTATTTTCTGCTTGATNTGCTGCTGCTTCGCACCTGGCACGTAAAAAAAGCTTTACGGAAGATCGCCCTGCAATTTCCAGGAGAAGCATCTGTTCTCGATGCCGGGTCAGGNCTCGGACAATACACCTGGAGTATGAGCAGGATGAACAAAAAGTGGAAGGTCANAGCTGTTGACATCAATCAGGAGCAGATAGATGACTGTAATGCGTTTTTCAGGAGAACCGGTTTGTCAGACAGGGTCTCTTTCTACGTCTGCGATCTGACAACTCTAAACGAATCAAGCTGTTACGATCTCGTTCTTTCAGTTGATGTAATGGAGCACATTGAAGAGGATGTTGTGGTTTTTCAGAATTTTTACAAATCGCTTAAAAACAATGGCATACTTCTGATATCGACACCATCCGATAAAGGTGGGTCGGATGTACATAGTGATAAGGAAGAGTCATTCATCGATGAACATGTAAGAGATGGATATGGCATAAAAGAGATAACTGAAAAGCTCTCTCTTTCAGGCTTCAGGAATATTGAAGCACGCTATACTTACGGAAAACCGGGAAATATATCATGGCGATTATCAATGAAGTATCCTGTTAAGATGCTAAATACATCCTATCTCTTTTCCCTGGTTCTGCCCTTTTATTACCTTCTGTTTTTCCCTGTATCAGTAATCCTTAACATTTTTGATCTCTTTTTAACTCATAAGTCCGGAACCGGATTGCTGGTTACTGCCAGAAAACAAGAATAATGAAGCTCTCTTTATACATAGCTAAAAGGTACCTTTTCGCAAAGAAATCAAGGAATGCGATAAACATAATTTCAGCAGTTTCGGTTGCCGGAGTAGCTGTTGGCACAATGGCGCTTATTATTATTCTTTCGGTTTTTAATGGTCTGGAAAGGATGGTAAGCCAGATCTTCAACACCTTTGACCCGGATATCAAAATAACCGCTGCTGTAGGTAAGACATTTATTCCCGACACAGCTCGTTTGAAACTTCTTGCCAATGTCAATGGATTGTCGTGTTATTCTCTTACAATTGAGGAAAATGCCCTGTTGAAATACGGATCTCGACAGACCATAGCAACTATTAAAGGTATAGATGATAATTATGCCATGGTTTCAAATATTGACAGCTCTATGTGGGAAGGTGAATTCAGGCTGAGAAACGACAAAGGCCGCCCCTATGCTGTTCCGGGGGTAGGTGTTGCAATCTACCTCGGGATAAGGGTTAATTTCATAACACCCCTCGAAATACTTTATCCCAGGAAGACCGGAGGTACCAGTATCTCTGCCGAAAACTCATTGAATCAGAAGTTTATTTTCCCCTCAGGCATTTTTCAGGTTGAAAAGGAATATGATTCCAAATATGTCTACATCCCTATCGATCTGGCACGTGAACTTACCGAAACTGATAAGGGAGTCACTACTATTGAGATCAAATTCAAACAGAATGCCGATCCCAGAGCAGTGCAGAAGGACATTGTTAAAATTTTCGGGAAAGGATTTAATGTTCAGAACCGGTATGAACAACAGGCTATATTTTATAAGGTAATGCGTTCTGAAAGACTCGCGATTTTCTTTATCCTAACGCTAATACTTGTTATAGCTTCATTCAATATCATCGGTTCGCTTACAATGCTTATAATTGAAAAAGAACGGGATATAGAAATTCTTAAGAGTATGGGGGCCGATAACAACCTGATCAGAAAGATTTTTATATTTGAAGGCTGGCTGATCTCAATTATCGGTGCATTATCGGGAATTATTCTGGGTTTTATTGTCTGCTGGCTGCAACAGACTTATGGCCTGGTAAAACTTAATAGCCAGTCGCTTATAATGGATTCCTATCCGGTGGTAATGAAGCTGAAGGATTTTATAATTGTCCCTGTAACGGTACTACTTATTGGATACTGGGCTGCATGGTACCCTGTGCGGTTTCTCACAAAAAAATACCTGAATAAAGATGTTTGATAAGCAATTATTATATTTACTGAATATCCTGAAATATAAAATAAATGAGAAACCCCTTTAATAAGAATTCAATATGACACGGTTTGCTTTTCTCATATTGATTATAATTTCAGTGACCTCAGGATCATGCTCCAGCAGGAAAAGCAAGCTCGATAAAAAGAATCTGATTCCGGAAAAAGAAATGATATCAATAATGACGGATATCCATCTCGCCGACGGACTTCTTGCCATCCCGTCTATTTATTCCCGGTATTACTTGCTTGACTCTATCAATGTTTATACCCAGGTCATTCAAAAGCATGGTTATACCAAAGAAATGATGGACAAAACCATGAAGTACTATTTCATTGAGGAACCCAAAAAGCTTATCAGGATATATGATCAGGTCCAGAGTATATTAAGTGAGATGGAATCACGTGTTGAAAAAGAATCAATTATTGTAATGGCCCGCATCTCTAACCAGTGGCCGGGAAAAGATTTTTATTCTTTCCCTTCTCTCAATGGCAACGACTCAACCAGGTTTGATGTTATTTTACCTAAAAGCGGTTATTATAATCTTACATTTTCTGTAACTCTGTACCCTGATGACCAATCGGTGAATCCCAGGCCAACAGCATACACAACCCCGATTGACAGTATAGATTCAGGTAAAAAAGTGTACGCTAAATACATAAATTATCTTAAGGATGGCCGGCCTCATACCTATAATCTGAATTTCCATATTCCTGAGAATAAAATCCGTCATCTGCGCGGCTGGCTTTATAATTTTGATAACATTTCCCCTGGTCTGAAGAAACATATTAAAATAGAAAATATCTCACTTACCTATAGCTCAGCGCTGGTATGAAAAGCCTTACGGCTCAATATGTTATCACAAACACAGGTCGTCCTCTTAAAAGAGCAGTTATAACAACTGCGGATGACGGGACAATAATCAGTATTGAAGATACAACAGGTGCCCTGAGTGAAAAGCACTCCACAGAGTTTTACAATGGCATAATAGTTCCAGGATTTGTTAATTCTCATTGTCATCTGGAACTTTCCCATTTGAAAGGTCATACGTCAAAAANGGANGGTCTTGGAGGATTTATTGAAGANATCAGGAATAACCGCGACAGTTTAAAAGAAAGAATAGTCTCTGCAGCTTCTGCAGCAGATAATGATATGTATAACGAGGGAATAGTATTATGTGCCGATATCTGTAATACTTCAGATTCCTTCAAAATAAAAAAGGAGAGCAGGATCAGTTATATTAACCTTCTTGAGGTTTTCGGACTTGATCCCGAAAAAGCTCATAGACGAATAGCTGACATACTCACGGTTGCTGAAAAAGCAAAGCAAATGGATTTGCGGTTTTCTCTGGTACCTCATTCGGCATATTCCATGTCGATGTCTCTTTACAGAATTCTCAGAAATGAAACTTTAAATAACAAAGTAACTTCAATTCATTTTATGGAGACCGGGGGAGAGGAAGCTTTCCTTAAAAATCACACCGGACCTCTGATGTCATCCTATAAACGGTCAGGACTGATCCCTCCGAAACTGGAAACACCTGATAATCATGCCGATGTAATTCTTAACGAGATAACTAAATCGGGAAATCTTATTCTTGTTCATTGTACGTTTGCGGACAGGGACATTATCAGGCTGATTAAAAAAAGAGAGAACTTATACTGGTGCCTCTGCCCAAATTCAAATATTTATATTGAGAATTCCATACCTCCTCTAAAGCTTTTAATTGAAGAAGGTTGTGAGATTATTATCGGGACCGATAGCCTGGCTTCGAATGCTAACCTCAGCATACTTGAAGAGCTTAAAACCCTTCAGTTGAACTGGCCGGATATTCCAATCGAAGATCTAGTGTCGTGGGCAACAATAAATGGAGCAAGGGCCCTTGGAGAACAGGAGCAGTTCGGGAGTATCGAACCTGGTAAGAAAACCAGGACTTCTGCTTATTGAGAATGTTGACCTGCAGAATATGAGATTATTGCCTGAGAGTTTTGTAAGGAGACTTATATAGATATAAAGCAACCCTCTCTTTTTTATGTACTCACCCCCTTGATCCCCCTCTCTACTTCGTAAAGAGGGGGATACTAATTGATACAGTGTGCGTTACACCCCCTCTCTAATTCTTAGAGAGGGGGAAGGGGGGTGAGTTCATTGAATCCGGAGAGGGATTGGGATGAGTTCATTCTGAAATTGAGAAGTATTATTCAAATTATACTAATTTTGTCCCGCTAAAAGCTATTGAATAAATGGCCACATTTCTTTTTGATGAAATAATCTTTGGACCGGTTAAAAGCAGACGGCTTGGGATATCCCTTGGAATAAATCTGTTGCCTGCAAAAAGAAAAATCTGCAATTTCAATTGTATATACTGCGAATGCGGATGGACAGGGAATATAGATAAAGCAATTAGCCACCTCCCGGCNCGNGAAGAGGTTTACAAGGCTCTTGAANTGAAACTGTCGGAAATGAANGCTAAGAACCGGGCCCCCGATGTTATTACTTATGCAGGCAATGGAGAGCCCACTCTTCACCCGGCTTTCGCAGCGATAATAGACGATAGTATAATCTTAAGAGATCTTTTCTTCCCGAAAGCCCGCATAGCTGTTTTGTCAAACTCTACAACAATTGCAGATCCGGTCATAAAAGCTGCACTGCTNAGGGTTGATATGAACATCCTTAAACTCGACTCCGCATTTGACTCCACAATAAAAGTACATAATCAACCAANGGTTGATGTTAATGCNGGGAAACTGATAGAAAACCTCTGTGCATTTAATGGAAAGGTTATTATCCAGACACTCTTTCTTCGTGGCACATATAAGGGAAAAGTTATCGATAATACTACTCCTGCTGAAATTGATGCCTGGCTGAAAGCAATAGAGAGAATAAAACCTTCTGAGGTTATGATCTACACAATTTCGAGGGATACTCCCGAGGGCGCCAGCTTAAATAAAGTGCCGCTTTCCGAACTAAAGGCAATAGCTGCACTGGTAGACTCATTGGGTATCAAAACGCAGGTTTCAGGTTAAGATTGAATAAAAGTCTGAACATACTTATCTGTCCCCTTGAATGGGGTTTGGGCCATGCAACCCGGATGATCCCTCTGGCGAGGAAGCTCCGGGAGATGAATAATAATGTAATTATCGGATCAGGAGAAGAGCATTTAGCACTGTTCCGGAAAGAATTGCCCGGATTATCATATATCAGTTTCCCCGGTTTTAAGCCAGCCTATTCCCGGTTTCTTCCCCAGTATCTTTCCCTGCTGTTTAAAATACCCTTACTTCTGTATCACATTATTGTTGAACACTGGAGATTAAAAAGGATTCTACTGGAACATTCTGTGGATATAATAATAAGCGACAACAGGTTCGGGTTATGGAACAAAAAGGTCATTTCAGTCTATTTAACTCATATGCCGCTTGTGCCTTTTCCCGGATCCTGTAAATTCCTCGAACCCATAGGAGTGCTATTACATCGTCAAATCATCAAAAAATATACTCTTTGCTTTATACCCGATTTGCCGGGTGATGTGAATCTTTCAGGCAGGCTATCTCATAATATTAAGCTTCCAGACAATGTCAGATATATCGGCATATTGTCGAGATTTACTGATCCGGATATAAACATAACTGATAACAATATAAAATTTAAGCATAATACGGTTATCCTGTCGGGACCGGAACCTCAGAAGGAAATCCTGAAACAGAAACTTATTGTCCTTCTTAAAGATAAAGAACCCAAAACAGTTATGTTTTCAGGTAATCCAAAGAATGAAGAAGAGATGTCCAGCTGTGGAAACATTGCTTTTTACAATCATCTTCCTTCTGTGCCTATGAGAGAAATGATTGAAAGCAGTGATCTCATTATTACAAGGTCGGGCTATACAACACTTATGGAGCTTGTAAGCCTAAACCTTACAGCACTGATAATTCCTACACCCGGACAGACTGAGCAGGAATACCTGGCAGAATACCTTTCTGAAAAGGGTTGGTTCAGCACAATATCTCAGAATGAAATAAAAGATGGAATTATAATTGCTCCTGGAAAAGCTGTAAGCCATGATGAAATTAACCGGCAAAGCAGTATCCTTTTAACTGAAGTGTTAGAGGAATTGCTAGAAAAGCATCATAAACAGAGCTAAGCCAAAAAACCCTGTGAACAACCCTATCCACACCTGCTGAGGGCTATGGAGATTAAGTTTCAGCCGTGAAGAAAGGACCAATCCTCCAATAACTACGGTTGAGATCAGATACCACTCTAATGGTGTTAACATCTTCAATGAAAGAATGAAGACCAGGCTTATAAGGGCGCCAGCTCCAACTGAATGAAGCGATATTTTCCACCAGAAATTGATCACAGTGACGATCAGTGATATAAAAGAAGCAGCGAAAATATAGGTCTTGAGGAAAACCGGAATATTGAACCTGAATATTAAAAAGGAAGTAATACAATAAAGTATAGTGGTTATAATGAGTGGGAAATTTCTCTCTTTCCTTTCAGTGATGGTCCATGAACTGATAATATTCATGCGGATAAAAAAAGGCAATAAAGAAAGAGGCAATAAAACATTATTGACCAGCATAATAAGAATTAATAATTTCTTCACATTAAAAGGGAGATACCCAAAAAGAGTAGGCGCTGAAAAAATTATTGCCATTCCATAAACAGGCATCAGCAGCGGATGAAAAATAATGGAGATTATCTTTGCCAGTTTGTCCAATGAATCTTTTGAATTCTCGGTAGTCATTATATTTCCCTCCTTAGTCTAGCAACCGGGATATTCAGTTGCTCACGGTATTTAGCAACAGTCCTGCGCGCAATCTGGTACCCCTTTTCCTGCAGAATGTCAGTAAGACTCTCATCTGTAAGAGGTCTGCGTTTCTGTTCATTTTCGATACAATCCTGTAAGATCCGTTTTATCTCCCTGGTTGATACCTCTTCGCCGCTGTCGGTCTGCAGTCCTTCTGAAAAGAAAAATTTCAGGGGGAATATCCCGAAATGAGTTTGCACAAATTTACTGTTTGCCACCCTGGAGACAGTTGAAATATCGAGACCTGTCATTTCAGCAACATCTTTAAGGATCATTGGTTTTAATTTTGTCTCATCACCGTCAATGAAATACTCCTGCTGATATTCGAGAATAGCATTCATTGTCAGAAGAAGAGTGTTTTGCCGTTGTTTTATGGCATCAATGAACCATCTGGCAGAATCGATTTTCTGCTTCACAAAAAGAACAGCATCTTTCATCTCCTTTTTCTGGGATTTATCTTTGCTGTAAGAGTGAAGCATTTCGCTATAAGCGGAACTTAATCTGAGCTCAGGAAGGTTTTTAGAATTGAGGTGAAGATCGAAACCATCTTCTGAGAGTTCCAGAATAAAATCGGGTATTATCGGTTGGGATGTTTTATTAAAAGGATCACTGTAAACACCTCCGGGTTTGGGATTGAGTCGTAGAACCTCATCAATTGCCGCTTTAAGTTCATTTTCTGTTATGCCAAGCCGGGCTATGATTTTGTCATAATGCCTTTTTGTGAATTCTTCAAAATGCTGATCAAGAATTGTATATGCAAGCTTCATGGAAGGTTGCGTAGTGTCGCGTTTTTCAATCTGGAGAAGAAGACATTCCCTCAGGGTTCTTGCGCCTATTCCAGCCGGTTCAAGGTCCTGTATAATATTAAGGACCTCTTCAAGTTCGCTCTCGGTAGTTTCAACATTCTGAAGGAAGGCAAGATCATCGACAATGTTTATAAGTTCTCGTCTGAGGTATCCGTCCTCATCAATATTTCCAAGGATATATTCTCCGAGTATTTTTTGCTTTTCGGTAAGATCCCTCAGGCCCAGTTGCGATTCGAGATGCTCATGAAATGAAGAACCTACAGAAAAAGGTATCTCACTCTTCTTCTCTTCATCCTTGCTGTAGTTATTTGCCTGAAGCCGGTATTCAGGGATTTCGTCCTCCTCAATATAATCATCGAGTGTGAATTCTTCCTGATCTTTATCATTTTCCTCAAACTGATCTTCTTCTGACTCTGAAGGTATCTCTTCTTCCTCAGCACCTTCCTCGAGCGCCGGGTTTTCTTCCAGTTCTTTTTTGATACGCTGTTCCATCTGCAAGGTAGGAACTTCCAGCAGCTTGATCATCTGGATCTGCTGCGGTGAAAGTTTCTGAAGCAATTTCTGCTGTAGCCTTTGCTTTAACATGCTTTTATCCTGATTTTTTTTATTCCCTGGAATAAGAATTTATCAAAATTCAGCATTCTTAGGTGTTCTTGGAAACGGAATAACATCGCGAATATTTGACATTCCGGTTATAAATAATATCAACCTTTCAAACCCAAGTCCGAAGCCGCTATGNGGAGCTGTTCCAAATTTTCTTGTCTCAAGATACCACCAGAGGTCTTTCTCAGGTATTTTAAGTTCCCTGATACGGTTTAAAAGCTTCTCGTAATTCTCCTCTCTCTGTGATCCTCCGATTATCTCACCTATACCCGGAAATAAAACATCCATTGCCCTGACAGTTTTGCCGTCGCTGTTCTGTTTCATATAAAATGCCTTGATAGCCATNGGATANTCGGTTAGAATTACCGGACGTTTAAAATGTTCTTCGACCAGNTATCTTTCGTGTTCTGCCTGAAGGTCACTTCCCCAGCCAACCGGGTATTCCCATTTTTTCCCNGAAGATGTAAGGATTGTAACCGCTTCGGTATATGTTATTCTCACAAACTCATTTTCCAAAACAAATTTTAGTCTTTCCAGAAGAGCTTTATCGATCATATTATTCAGAAACTCAAGATCCTCAATGCAATTATCAAGCGCATATCTTATGAGATACTTTACAAAATCTTCAGCCAGATCCATATTATCATTAAGGTCGTAGAATGCCATCTCGGGTTCGATCATCCAGAATTCTGCAAGATGCCTTGGTGTATTTGAGTTTTCTGCCCTGAAAGTTGGCCCAAAGGTGTAAATGTCTCCCAGAGCAAGAGCTCCAAGTTCTCCCTCAAGCTGGCCAGAGACGGTAAGGTTGGTGGGTTTCCCGAAAAAATCGCCTGAATAATCAATTGAATTGTCTGGATTNCGGGGCACATTTGAAAGGTCNATNGTAGTTACATGGAACATTTCGCCGGCACCTTCCGCATCGCTTCCGGTGATTATTGGTGTATGAAGATAGAAGAATCCATTATCATTAAAATATTTATGAATGGCGAATGCCATTGCATGACGAATCCTAAGTACGGCACTGAAAGTATTTGTCCTTGGACGGAAATAAGCAATCTCTCTGAGGAACTCCATGGAATGCCCTTTCTTTTGCAAAGGGTAAGTTTCAGCATCACTTTTCCCNTAAAGTTCAATAGCAGAGGCATTTATTTCGATATTCTGTCCCTGTCCCTGCGACTCAACCAGCTTGCCGGTAACACCAATACACGCTCCTGTAGAAATATCTTTAAGAAGAGCCTCATCAAAAGATGCAGTTTCCACAACAACCTGAATATTGTTNATCGTCGATCCGTCATTCAGCGCTATAAAGAGAATATTTTTATTTCCCCTCTTGGTTCTTACCCATCCTTTTACAAGTACATCTGAACCCAATACCGGGCCGGAAAGCAATTTTTTTACCTTTATTCTTTTCATCGTGTACATTTAAAATCTAAAAAAACAGATGTGCAAAAATAATAAAATGTTGGCCGCAAATGTAGAATAGCCCGCTATTATTTCTTTATGGCATTATTTTTGTATACAACAGGCTCCACTTACTGTTTATTTGACCCCTATCGATAATATTTACTCTATAAATTAGTTATTAATATACCTGAGTATTCATTCCAGGATTTTAATGCCAATTTTGATATTCCTCAATACCTGGAAAGATGGATATGAGAGTCTGTAAATATTTGATAAGGAGATTACCTTCGGCCTTCGACCGACATAGTCCCGCAAGGCAGGACGAAGTCGGTGAGCTCGTCCCGATAAATCGGGACTCGGTTCCTCGCTGACGCAACTACTAATGACAACAATCATTATATTACAAAGTATATAAAACTTAAAGAATGTTCTTTGAAGGTCTGTTTTTGATGGTACTGGTATTGGAGAAGGAGATCCCTCGCTGGCGCTCGGGATGACAATATCCTTGGGGAGCACAGGGGGGCAGAAGTGGCGATTCGCTGGTGAATTGCTGATTTAAATGAAAATTGGTTACACGAATCGCCACTTCTGCCCCTACCTCCCATAACCACCTAAATACCATGTCATTCCGAATGAATCCCGCGCAGCGGGAAAAATGAGGAATCTCATGGGGTTAAAACTGAAATTAAGATAAATACACACCATATTTGATATTGGTTTGAAAATTGCCAAATTCTGAATAACTTTGAGTATAAAACTGAAAACCGTCAGGAGCTATGGAAGAAATTAAGAAACTTATAATTGTACCATGGGATTTTTCTCATGTAGCTGAACACGCATTGGCACACGCAGTAAAAATAAGTCGTATGGTTGGCAATGAAATATGTCTTCTGCACATCGTAGATACAGGCATTAGTCCAAAAAAATATGCAGAAACAACCACGCACCTGAAAAGGATAATTGAAGAAAACACCAATAAATACAAAGTCCCCATTACCTATCATGTTTCCAAAGGGAGTATCTTCTCTTCAATTGCCGAATATGTAAATGAAAAGGATGCCAGCCTTGTTGTTATGGGCACTCATGGAATGAAAGGGATGCAGAAGCTCACAGGAAGCTGGGCATTAAAAGTCCTCGTAAAATCAAAGGTCCCGTTTATTGTTGTACAGGATCCTCCAGCCGATCAGGAAAGATATCATAATATTGTCTTCCCCGTCGATTTCAGGGGAGAGAACAAGGAAAAGATAAAGATGGCCATCTTTATGGGGAAATATTTCGAGTCAAAGATACATATGCTGGTATCAGTAAGCACCGATAAAAATATATTGAAAAAAACAAAAATTAATTTAAATTTTGCTATCAAATACCTGATACAAAATAATATAGAGTATGAGATTCACGATATGCCTAAAGGCAACATTGCAGAACAAACAATTGATTTTGCCCAAAAGAGCAATGCCGACCTTATCCTCATTGTGACTACCAAGAATATCACCTTCGCCGATTATATATTGGGTGCCTCTGAACAACAAATAATTGCCAACAGTTCCAAGATCCCTGTTTGTTGTGTCAATCCATTGGCATCCTTTGCCAGTGTAGGTCAGTTCATGGGTGGCTGGGGATCCTAAAAAATCCCCGTTCAATAACCAGCTGGCAGGTAAAGAATAAATAATATCCAGATTATGTCCATCATAGTTCAGGGAGTTACGAAATTTTATGGCAATCAAAAAGCTCTCGATAATATCTCTTTTGAAGTAAAGACCGGAGAAATAGTCGGATTTCTTGGTCCTAATGGTGCCGGGAAATCCACTATGATGAAGATTATTACCGGCTTTTTGACTGCCTCATCCGGGAAGGTAACTGTAAATGGTCTTCCTGTTGAAGGGGATAATCCGGAAGTAAAAAAACAAAT
>JGI24144J35610_10000252_pt1 | contig 17604 bp, 28 predicted proteins | sample BarGraIncu01121A_FD_35610 | JGI IMG/M metagenome (IMG submission 35610)
AAAACTACAATAATGAAATAGACAAATATGGACTTGACGAAATCCTGCAACTGCGGGATGAGATACAGAGCTGCTATTCCCAGGGACCCAGCAGCAAAGAGAACGATGATGATATTTCTCAATGCAAAGACAATTGTGAGAATGAGATATGCCAGTGCCATAAAAAAATAGGCGATCATGTTATCGACTGTGGGCGGTACTGAATTAAGGGCATTTGCGGTTATGAGGCCTGATACTGCATAATTGATCAGCAATATGACATATACCCCGAAAAGAGTAATGACGGGAAATAACAAGCCAAGCACCATTTTACCGAGCCAGTTCTGATAATAGAAAGAAGCTGTTTTATCATCTAATAACCAGGCTATTCTGCTGAGGGTATCAGGGGACATTTTTTGGATTAAAACAAGTGATGCACCCCCGATGCATGCTATTGTAAATACAAATACGTAGAAAACCAGCATGGTATTCCACCACTTCTTGACCCAGGGAAACGTATAGGGGTCAACCGTGTAGGTTATCATTTTGAAGATCAGGCTAGGGGTTTCTGCTCTATTTACTGTATCGTTTCCAGTTCCCAGGGAGATCATCGAGTCGCCGATGGAGTTGGCGAACATCTTCATGCCAGATTCGATCATTTGGGCGCCGTATGATTCAGTTTCATTTAGCGCAGCACTACCAACAGGACAAATAAATAAAAATACTAACAGAAGAATACAAAACCAAGCAGATTTATTCCTTAACATACTTTGCACCTTTATCATCAATAAATGCAGTTCCATTTTTAGTAAGCATTTCAACATTTCCAAAAGGTATGAAAGTTAAAGTTAAATTGCTCTTCTCATAACGATAAGTTCCACTCGATGAACCACCATCTAAATACCACAAATTAAACGTGCCATCGTCATAAAGCATAAAATATGACTTGTTATTCTCTTCTAGAACATACTTCCCTGTTATCGATTCCTCACCAATGCACCCTGAAAACAGGCCTACTAAAATAATTGCTAAAATTACATATTCCTTTACCATAGAACACTCATCCTCCACGCATAAAAGTAAATTCCACCTACCATGACCGCCATGACACTCATGAACCACATCGAAACTGGATTCTCCAACTCCGTCTCAGGTTTGAATTCCAGTCTTGTGATATTGAAATCGCTTGAATCTGCGATCCTTGTTTCATACAGGTTCGAGCCTGTGATCTTGATATCACCAGGACTCATTTTTGATAAATTCCCATTCAATAAAATCGTTTTTCCATACCTGCTTATGTTCTTTCCTTTCATTTCAAGAAATTCAGCATGGGTAACGTTTGCGAAATAGATTCCTTTTGCTGTTTGTTCCACATGTGCTTTCTTTATTCGGTATGTTGCGATTTTATCTTCATACTGGATCGTGTACTTGTTCAATCCTGAGATATTGATGATGCTGATGCCGATATTTTCATACAGAGAATTGTTGTACTGCGTGACATTCACGGAAATATTTTGAAGCGGGGGATAGATCTCCGGGGAGTGTTCGGAATCATAGAAATCATTTTCTTCCGTTCTTCTGCTGCAAACATAAGCTCCATGTTCGTCACTGCACATCGTATGATATTCCAGAACCGCATGAAGCCTGGCAACAGTCATATTTCCTTTCTGCTCCACAGATATTGATTTGGTGATTGAATCAAATTTCACATCTGGTCCGGGAGCTTCGTAAGGAGTCATCAATCGTTTTCCATCGAACAACCCGGCTTCACCCAGGACTATTGCATACTCCGCAGGATTGCCAGGAACGTAGCTGATATTATTTTCCCGGCTCATATCCCGATATCCAACAATATCTATCCAGCCTGCAAGATAGCCACCGCTTTGCTGGATATTGATTTCAGCAACCGGATTGGATTCGGGGAGCTCACTGATATTGTCAATGAATTTCTCATCCAGTATGTAGAATATCCCTTTATCAGCTGCAATTGCTGTTGGGATCAAGAAAAGAAGGCACAAAATTAGGACCCTCATTTAACAACATAATTGATCAGAGCTATGACCACACCCACCACAAGCAGCATGCCAATACCCGTGAATACATTTGTTATATGGCTGCTCCTCCCGCTTGCATTTCCACGTTTGCCATCTATGATTGCTGATATGCCGTGATATGCTGTGTATATGATTGCAACAGCTACGAGTGCAACCTGGCCCCAGTTTATCACCCTGCTCATCGTGAACTTCACGTTGTCGGGAAGGTCACTCATGCCGTCTTTGAAACTTGGAACGAAGGAATCGTTCGCTGCTGATGCGAGCATCGGTAGTAATAGCATTAATACAAGCATTGTATTCATTGCTTTTTGGGCAAATATTGTTAAACTGTATTTGTTTTTCATAATAAATCTCATTTTTTAAATAATTTTTTTAAATAAATTATTAAGATACAATTATTGAGTTAACCTATAAATATATTTCTGAATATGGATAATTATTATTATTTTTATCATAAGCATGTATTAAAATTAATAAAGTCATGAGTAGATACTGTTTCGATAAAATTTTAAGATATGATTACATGGGTGAAATGGAAATCCAAGAGATATGAAGGAAAAGATGAGGATGATCTCCTCAAGCTTATTGATATAACGGTGGGATCAGGGGGGAAGAAAACTCAATGTCTTCAGGATTGAGATGATTCATCGAACAGGAACGAATCCCAGAATCTCATGCCCGCCAACCTCAGCACCAGCGCCGCTGCGGTGGCGAAAAGCAGCAGGAAGGCTATGTTGTGGAAATCCCCGTGCCTGATGGGGGTTGTGAGGATGTTCAGGTCTAGTTTCTTCAGAAGTTCCCCGGCGACTATATCGAAGTCGGGTGCATACGCGCTGGCTATTATGATCCAGGACGGGTCTCTCCCTGTGCGCTTAAACCAGAGCATTCCGGCTATGATTGCGATGGCTGTTGAGTAGATGAGGTGTTCGAAGAGCACGGATTCTTATTTATTTTGATGGGGTATAAATATAGTGATGATCAGTATTTTTTTAGGTAGAGGGTTGCATGGGTTGATGTCGTGCGTTTGAATAAAATAATAATTATAAAAATAAAGTTAAAATATCAATCACAATTGGAACATATGTAGCTTAGCTTTGCGTTCTTTGCGGTGAAAAACGTTTGTATCTTGTGGTTGTTTGGGGTCATATCGTGCGCCGGCGACTGTGGAATTTTAATTCTCCTGTAATCAGCTCTGGTTTTATCTACTTGTTTCTATTTATTCAGTAATTTATTAAACTGCTCAACAGTAAGTCCTGCATCTTTTATTAAATCTCTCTCCGTTCCTTTAGATACGGTTTTATGATTCGGGATCACCAGAATAATATCTTCCGTTGACATTACGATGTGACTGCCTTTCTGTCTCTCTACCTTATATCCAATTTTGCTAAAAACTTTCACCAATTGCATTCCTGATAAAGGTAACAATTTCTTTTATGTCATACAGCCATCTCAATGGCTATGCTTTTTGGATGATGTACTATTATTTCTCTCGCTTTTTCATTGGCAACTTCTAAATACAATTGAATAGCTTCTTGAATATTAATAAGTGCATCTTCTCTTGTCTCACCCTGAGAATGACAACCTTTCAAAGCTGGACAGTGTACAGAATATGTTCCATCATCTTCTGGCTCTAATACGATTTCCAATTTCATTATTTCCCTCAGAAATATGTATTTTAATATACCCAATTCTACTATATAATTATAACCCGCAATTTTGATTCTCTCTATGCACCGATTTATCCCCCACCTCTACTTTGTCCTCGGCCAGCACGAACGAAATGTTCGGTTCGCGACCAGCTCTTCTCTAAAAACCTGCGCGCCCTCCTATATTTGCGAACAGGAACGAATCACCATACCTCATGCCCGCCAACCTCAGCACAAGCGCCGCCGCGGAGTCGAAAAGCAGAAGGAAGGCTATATTGTGGAAATCCCCGTGCCTGATGGGGGTGGTGAGGGGTCAGACCAGCGCCAGAAAATTTTATAATATATTTTATATAAATGTATTTTACATACATCCTGGAAGGTAAATCCATGTGCATCCTCGTGATCCGCGTTCTATCGTTTTTGATGGCTCTGTTGTTTTATTGCGTGGTGGTCGTAGGGGGATTGCGGAGGTGCCGGAACAGATAGAAACTATGGCTAAAGTTGATTTTTTTTGCATAAGGTTGCTTTTGCTTCATGCGGACGCTCTTATATGCATGAATTTGTTATTTGTGTTTATTTTGTGATAGTATTAAACATTTAATTGTGTTTGCTGAAATCCACCCTCCAAATATGCAAAATGATCATCTTCTGATAGTATTGTTTCAATTTCCTTTTCAATCATTACAATAACTGAGGTTAAATCTGTAAAAGAAATCAAATTTTTATCTATATATTTCAAACGCAATTTCTTAGTTTTCTCAAATCGATCTGGTGTAATTCTTTCCAAAATCAGATATCCTTTTTCAATAGCGTTATCTATCTTTGTCATTGCTTCTGCGGCTAAATCAAAAGGAGTACGGCGAAATAGTAAAGTGAAAGTTTCGTCTAGAACATAATCGGTAGTATATAAAATTCCGCCTTGTTTTCGAAAGCCATGATACCAATTTTTTACTTCCGTGTGCTTTTTTTCACTTTTATTATAGAGGATGATCCAACCCCATGTATCTATAAGTACCTTCATCTTCGATCGCCATATAGCTCATCATCAATTTCTGAAGCAAAAGGTTCTTCATTTGCTAATCCTATGATTCCAAAAATGGGATCTTTTTTCGGATCAATCTTCAATTTTGACTTCTTAATATGTTCTCTTGATAGAAGAAATTCAGTAAAATCGAGCAACTCTTTCACATTTTCATCAGGTAATTGTTCCAGAGCAATAAGAAATGTCTCTTTATCTAGGTTTATTGTTTTCATATCGGATCAATAATATTAAGATGATAACATCTTCATGTTATATTTGTTTATTTAACTGTATGCATAAAAACCTTTTGAACAAATCTTCCTCAGGCACTTTTCAGTTCCTGGATGCACAGGAAACACCACATGCATGCCGAATTGCCCCCCCACCTTTGCTTTGTTATCGGCCACAGATAGCGATATCCTGGACAGGACAACCGTCATTTACCAAAAATATGCCCTGCCGGTTCCTTTTTGCAAGGGGTTACCTGTTTTTTGTATAGTGCATCGGAAATGTGTAAGTAAATAATCCTTGGTCATAATATCTCAAACAGTTTTTCCTTTTTAATTTTTAGATATGTTGCTACATCAGTTAAAATTTTGTTTAGTGTTCCTATCTTTATGGTTTTATGAGCCGGAATCGTGATGGAATGTTCATATCCCATAAGCTCACTTTTCAATCGAATATGGCTTCCTGTTTGTCTTGTTATTGTATAGCCATATTTTCCCAGGGATAAACATAGCTCCTTATGCGAAACATCCCTCGGTATCCGAGACATAATTTAAGATCTCCTCTTTAACAAAATGTAGCCTGACGATTCTGGGAATATCCCGTATTTCATCAAAATGGCAGCGCAATGCATCCATTATATTTTCTTTCAATTCTTCAACTGTTTCACCCTGTGTAAAGATGGAATACCCCAAAGCTTGCGCATTATAGCCACCTTCAGGGTCATCTTCTATCATAAAAATGATTTCATTCATTATCTATCGCCTCGTTCATTAATGGTATTACTCTCGTTAACGTTATATTTAACCCTAGCGTCATCGTTGCATGGGAATTGAGGAGACGCCGATTACTGATTAATTATAAAAATTAATTTATTAAATTTAGAACCTGATTATCTGAAAGCTTAGCATTAAATCTGCATTTATCTATGGCTCGTTTTCGTTTCACATTTAACGAATATTATGCGCCAAATTGCCCTCGATCCCCCCACCTCTACTTTGTTATCGGCCACAGATAGCGATATCCTTGACAGGACAACCGCACATTCTTCATCTTGTGCGCCCCGAACCCAATCCCTGCGAACAGGAACGACTCCCCCGAACCTCATGCCCGCCAACCTCAGCACAAGCGCCGCCGCGGTGGCGAAGAGCAGCAGGAAGGCTATGTTGTGGAAATCTCCGTGCCTGATGGGAGCGGTGAGGAGTTAATGTCTAATTTCTTTAGAAGTTCCCCGGCGACGATGTCGAAGTCGGGGGCATAGGCGCTGGCTATGATTATCCAGGACGGGTCTCTGCCTGTGCATTTAAACCAGAGCATTCCAGCTATGATTGCTATGGCTGTTGAGCAGATGAGGTGTTCGAAGAGCACGGTTTCTTATTTATTTTGATGGGGTATAAATATAGTGATGATCGGGATTTATTTGCATGATGGTTGCATGGGGGGCAGACAGGCGCAGGGCAGGCTATATTAATATTATTTAGATATTATTTATCTCTTTGTACAATCTCCTACTCATTATTGAGTAACCAATTGTTTTTAATATCGACAATAAACGATGACCATTTTATCAATATTAACCCAATTGTACAATTACCCTTTATCCGATCCTTTCCTTTATTCTTATTCTTATTACGCTACCCCGTTGTCTGTCAGTCTGTCTGTCATAGTTTTAATTATAAAAATAGCAGAATAAAGACGGTAGATGACGACAATTATTAGAAAGTAGTTGGAAGATAACGATTCAATTTTTCGTAATGAAATTCAGGTATAAGATAGGAATATACGTTTATAGTATCCTTTATGGCAAGAAAAGTAGGTATATTCATGACTATTGAAGAAAAAAATATGCTTTTCCACTGGAATTATTTTTTGGCATTTGATGCTGATGCAGAAATACTATCACGATATATAGAGTTTACCAATGATAATTATAAAACATATTCAATAGAATTGATACGTCTATTTTTAGACGCAGCTTCAGAAGTTGATGTTGTTTCCAAACTTCTTTGTAGTAAAGTAAATCATAACATAAATGATGAAAAAGAGAATAGATACGATATCATTAGAAAAAATTACCCTGGGATTAAGGATATGAAAATAGAAATTCCACGCTATGGAATAATTCTCAGTCCTTGGAAAAATTGGAAAAACAATGAGAAAGAAAATAAAATTCCAGATTGGTGGAATGCTTACAATAATGTAAAGCATCATAGAGATTCACGGTTTAAAGAAGGTAATCTCATAAATACTTTGAATTGTATTTCGGGGCTATTTTGTTTATTGCTGTATTATTACAGAGATGAGGCAGAAAATGGTACTCTAAGACCCCACCCCAATTTGTTCTCTGTTGCGGGCGAATTCGGAGGTGGTTTTGATATTGACGAATCTGGATTTTTTAAATTCTATAAATTGTAAATTAAAAGCAGTAATTTAAAATAAGGTTAATTCCCATTGAAATTCAATGTTCAGATGGGGATCTAAGTTTATACCTTCCTATTCTTTTCAAGAAATTAGGATAAAAAGAAAAGTACCTATCCCAAAAATGCGAATTTTGGAGAATCTGCATGAAAGGGATAGGCAACATATTTATTCTCCTATTTCCTAATTAATGTTTGGAGAATCTGTATGAATGAATCGACTTTATTGATAAATAGCCCGTTTTCTTTAACCCAAAAGAACAATGTACCGATCTATACACAACTTGGAGACAAAATAATAAGACCGTATAATGACGATGAAATAAGAGACCAATTACAGAAACAGATGTCACGGGATAAGAAAGTCGGATTAGATAAAGAGACAACTTTTAAGAAATGCAAATATCTTGAAAACTTCTTAAGAAGAAACACTAAAAAGGAAGAACAGCATACCGTTTTTCCCATAGACCTTAACAAATTGCAGACAATCTTTTTAACCCCTCGCGCAAAGGGATATTTAACCACTGGATTTATGGACTTTGCCAGAACTAATAATATTGCGATCCTGTGGATAGATTCCACTGGAAAGGTAGATGCCAGCTTTATTCCTTATTATTATAAACGGTCTTTATTAGTTGTGAAACAAGCGGAAGCGCGGAATAATGGCAAGGGATTAGAAATAGCGAAATACATAATAAAGTTAAAAATCGAATCGGAAGACATGAAAGAATTTATCCCTAAACTTGATAAGCAAAGGATATTAAAGAAGTTATGCAAATAGAAGCATTATCAGCAAGCCACTATTTCAAACAATGGGAAATTGATAAAAAATGGAACTGGAAAGGCAGACATGGTAAGGCAAGCGGTTCTAAAAACGCAGTTGATCCGATAAACTCTTTATTAAATGTCGGTTATTCGATCCTTGCACAGAAAATGAGCCAGATATTGCTTAAAAGAGGTTTTGAATTATCATTAGGGTTTTTACATGTCAATGATGATAAATCATACTTTAATATGTTGACTTATGACTTAATAGAACCTTATAGGGTTCTTATTGATAAACAAGCCCTAAATATGACGTTAAGACATAGAATTGAACCAACAGATTTTACTTTTACGGAAGACAAAACACGCATGATAATGAAGGATAAGGCTTTTGATGTTGCTTTAAGTGAATTCCTTTGGGTATTAGACCAATTAGAACATAAATCATTGCCAATGATACGGGAAATAGAAAAAATGCTTTAAAAAATGGAAGTTATTTATTTAACTTCCACATTATCCTAGTAGGACTATTCTTACGTCTATCTGGAACAAGTTCATAACCTATATCCACAAGGGCTTTAACACAATCTTGCCAGTATTCACAATCATCACATCGGCATAAATGGATATAGAATTTATCCCTCTTGCAATATAGTGCATTGTCTTTGGTCGGATTAGTCGGATATATGTCTTTGTCTGTTCTTTCTGCTCTTTTTCGGATCATGTTAGCACCTCGATTTTATCATTAGGTCTCTTCTTACTGATTCTTATAGTGCATTTCTTCCATTTTATAGACAAATGGGTAAATAATACGTCAAAGTCTCCGATCCCACTGTATTGAGTGGACTTTCTAATATCTTCAGAACCTATCTTTTTCCATGATCCATCAGGATTAACGGATAACTTTTCTAATTGCTTAATATAGTTGTCCATTTCTGCATATTTTAATGAAGGATTTAACAATCTGCAATTATCGAATATCCACTCATACAAAGTCGAATAGTTCTTATTTGAGATAAGCCAGTATCCTTTATTCGTTTTAACCACTGTGAATTTACAGTTTAGGATGACTTCATACCCATTCTTGATATAATACATATTTCCGATATTATCGCCATCCACGTCAATTATCAGCGTGTTTGATTGGCTTAAACCAACTCTCCAGTGTTTCTTATAGACAAATTCACCCGTACCTTTACATTTCTGGCAGGCAGGATCATGACAACATTTTTCAAATACTGGTTTTTCCCTTTGGTCTAATTCGGAAGCTCTCTGGAAGAAATCCATTTTATTTTCTGAATCGAAACTATTACAATAATTTGAGTTATGCCTTAACATTTCCATAACTAAATTATATGCTGGTGGTGTCCTTACATACCGATTTTTCTTTTCTTTAAGTAATTTCTCTGTTGATATTGCCAAAGCAAGCCCGTGATTGCTTTGATCCGCAGGCATTTTAAATTTATATGTGTACAATCTACCCTTAAAATCAAGGGTAGCTTTAGCGATTGATCCCGCTTTCCAGCTCATGAGTAATCATCTCCATAGAGGTCATTATACTCTTCCCGTGTGAATGTTTGACCTTGAGAGTATATGACTTCTTGAGCACCTCCGCTTTTAAGACGATCCAGAATGCCCTTACCTTCCAGTTCTTCCACTGTATAGGTGTATGGAACGCCCTGCGCGGTTGTGATAACAACTAATCCTTCCTCTGCATCAATCTCAATGTTGAACTCTCCACTATCTGGCATTTTACACCTCCTGAGATGCTCTATATTTCAGCCTATTTGCTTCATCTATGGATTCTTCGCTTTGTGGTGCTTCCTTGATACCTGCATCTCTTAATGATTGTAAGACCCTCAAAGATTCTTGATACGCAATATTACCATTTTCGTTATATTTCCAGAACTTCCCATAAGTCAGGATAACATTGGACTCGATTAATTGTTTAATACGTTCTTCTGCTGTCCTGTGACAATGACCAAATCCACCGATAATGACCGATCTTAACTTTGATATTTCTCCCTTTCCGGTGATTTTACAGTATTGATTTAATACTGCATGATCCTCTGATACTGCTCCGCAGGTATCCCGCATTTCCGCTTTGCTCATTAATTCACCTCTTCGATGAATTCCCATGCAACATAATTCATTTTTATGATCCCTGCGCGAACAAACATAAGCAAATATGCTTTTGTGGTTCTCGGAGAATATCCGAATTCAAAACAAGTCAGAGCTATTAATTTTCCAGTGTTCCCAGATTTCTTTAGTTTTAGATATGCTAAAATAGCATCATAGTTTTTCTGGGTTACTGTTTTCTTATTCGATTCAGCCACTTTGTTTTCACTAAAGCTATTGGCCATAGCCTCAGCTACCTGAGTTAATGTATTCATATTCGATTCCTTCTTTTCTTGTCACATCATAACAAGGAATCGGATGCGTATTTTAGAAAAGCACCTTATACGCATCCTAATCATGAATGACTATTACCTACTATATCTTTAAAGTATATAAACATTACTAGAGCGGGGTGAAAGTAAGCCTTAGAATCAAAAAATAAGGTTTATAAAGTTTTATCTGTTTCCATGTATGATAATATATATGCAAATGTTTTCATATGCATATATATTATCATAGAACCATTCACAAAAGATGCTCTTCCCAAATCGCATTTTTGGGATAGGTATTTTTTATTTAAAATATGCTTTAAAAAAGGGACTGTTTAAAATCATGTTGGTAGTTTTGCCATTGTGCAACACAATCAGATTTATTATTATACGAATGCTAGGATAAATTGTATTAAGGTTATGGGATATTGTAGTTACATTTATATAAAAGCTGGGAGAAAAATTGAATCCAAAACCAGCATTACGAAAAATCATCTTGTTCTGTGAAGGCAATTTCAAAATCAGATTCTTTAAAAGGGGAAAGTTTCAATTTTATTTTATTTTCTCTTAATAATTTCTCTTTAATACCTTCGATATTTGTATTGAATTTTAAGGGAGGCAGTCTTGCAATTCCTTTCCCTAAATTGATTTCCTGTCCTAATAATTTTCCATTTATCGAGCCGAAAGTTAGGGTTGCTCCTTCAATATACCCATTTTTTCCATAATCAACCAATAATGGAAGAATCTTTTTCTTTCATTTCAATACTTTTTTCGATTACTTTTCCGTATGCTTTATTGGATGTGTTTATCGGAAGTGTGCATTCGGTTTTGGCGAGTTGCAGTTCATCCAATGTAAAGTTCGATGCAAGGTATCGAATCAAAGAATGCGCTTGAGTACTATTTATATTATTTATTTCTATTTTAACCATATTCATTTCCGCAACATTCGGATCACTATCAATCAGGGCATGGACCTTATCAATCAGGTTCTTGATCTTTACTTTTCGTTCGTTGATGATTATTTCATTATTTATTTCTTCAAGGTTTGGAAACCCGAATACGATATCAACCTCTCCCACTATCCTGAAAGGACCTCCATTGTCCTCTAAGTCCAGATGTTCTAAATCAATGTCAAACTCCGGGCATATTGGACCATGGAATTTATTGAATGGCGGTGATAATTTTCCTTCAAGGTCTCTTGTTAGACTATCTACACCTTTCATATCCGATAAAAGCGCCCGCATGAAAGCATTTTTAATTATTCCTTCATGATCCTCGCGATATCCTTTCAACGTCTCAATCTCAAAGGATAGTTCTATTCCTATATTATAGTCATTTTTTTCTACTGGATATACACAGAAATAGGAATTATCGAAAAGGCTACCATTATCTTTTACTTCTAAACAATATTTACAGTGATGACAATTAGGTGCACTGAAATACCTATCGTCTGCTGCGTCTTCGATAAACGTATCGTAGAGGCCTTTTATATCATCATCCTCTTCCCAGGAACCAAAAATAGGTATGCGTTTTGTGCACGTGCTTGTTGACGTTAACGGCTTCGCAATAGTCACAGCAACAGATGGTATTTTTTCTAATTTCATTTTTTCGAGAAGCAGCCAATCGTATTCAGTATCATAGTCATGGTGGTAAAGATTTTCCCAATTTGATAGCACAGAATATATTCCCTGAAATCCGTATTTTTCCTGGACAAATTGAGTTGAAAACCTGGCAAAGTTTGCAGGAATTGAGCCCATTAAAGAGCCGCATGGAGATATCATAATTCCAAGACAATCACGATCCTCATAGTTAACCTGTTGTTTGCATTCCGGACAAAAGGCACTGGCAGCGGTTTTAATATCGTTTTTCACCAGTTCAATGATATCCTCTTTAGAACCAGTATCCAGATAGTTATGTATGGGAGTGATGATCTTGAAACTGAAAATATCTTTTTTACCATGGCTTCCTTCGTATTGCAACTCCCTGACTTCTATATCTCCCATAGCTTCGAGTTCTTTCCACAATGCAGCAGCTTTATCACCGCTATATTGTTTTGCCTGTTCTATTAATTCAGGGGGGATATCTGCAGGTCCGAGTATCCGACCAGCATAATAAACCCTCAACTTATCATATGGATCCGATGTGTTATCTTTAACGTTATTTTCTTTTTTGGTCATCTACCATCCATGAGGCGCAGCAAAAAAACCATCCGAAAAGATGGGATTGAGTGTACCCCGCTTAAATAACTCAATTAGAAACATTCTTGTCCTTTTGAAAAGAGGGAATACTCTGCGCATTATAGCCACCTATAAGATCATCTTCTATCATAAAAATGATTTCAATCATCATCTCTATCGCCTAAATCATTAATGATTTAAATTTTGTTAACCTAATATTTAACTATAGCGGTTGAATTGCTTCTATTCGGAGCGCATAAACTGTGCAAGCATAGAATCCCCGCCATCGGCGGCGCATCCGCAAGGGTCTGGGGTTCTCAAACCCCAGCGCTATAATGCTAATGTTGAACGAAAGTTATAATAGTACGCTATTTAGTACGCTCTTTGCGTCCTTTGCGGTGAAAAGGGGTTGTGCTTTGTGGTTGCTTGGGGTTGATGTCGCGCATCGAAATTTTAATAATAAACTAATTATAAAAATATAGTTCGGACCTTAATCGTTATTGTCACAGATGCAGCTATGCTTTACGTTCTTTGCGTCCTTCGCGGTGAAAAAAGTTTGTATGTCGTTGTTGTAGGGGGTCATATCGTGCGCCAGGTGCTGTGTAATTATAAAAGTATAGTAATTAATTTTTATGGATGTATCTGAAAGCGGTATTGTTTAAAGTGCTAAAAGGGATATTTACGGTTTCCAGACAGTTATACCTTCGATCCGCTCAAAATCGCCGTCGTTGGTAGCAATATTATCAATAGTATTTAACTTCATGATCGCAGCATGTACTGCATCTGATATGAGAACCCCATATTTTCTTGAGAGCAGAACCGCCATATCCAGAGCTTTTTCATCGACACCAAAAATTATAATGGGGTATTTCTTTAACTCAGAATAATTCTTCCAGACCAGAGACATATTTGAAATTAGTTCTGGCTTTTCTTTGATCAATTTCAAAGCGTCCCGTTCAGAATTCAATCCATACGTTCTAACAGTTTCTGTTAGCATTAGTTTATGCAGCACTTCGTTAAGTACCAGGGAAGAAGTCATAGCCCTATATTGACCATTTTCTATTTTCACAAGGAATTTCTGACATCTGGGTTTTAATACCGGGTGCCTAAAATAGCATAAAGAAATATATTCGCATCTACAAATATCTTGGAATCAATAAGTAATTTATCCAGGGAATTTCTCAAAGCCAATCCTCAGTTTCCACAATTTCTTCGATCAACTTCACATTATCAAGCTTCAAAGAATCTGTAATTTTTGATGTAACATTCTCAATCGGCCTTATCAAAAGTTCATGCTCCTTAATACTTAAAGATACTTTTTTTCCAACGGTTAATCCTAATTGAGTCAATATGATATCAGGAAGCTCAATTAGTCCACCTTTTCGAATTACAACTTCCATTAATTTCACCTTGAAGATGTTATATATTCAAATGTATATTACCTTTTTCTAAGAAAAAATATTTTATAGATTGTTAAGAACCGTTTTTCATCCCCTATTGCTTCACTCTTTCATTTGCAATGATTCACAGGATCCCTCATTGTACTAAATTGCCCTCGATCCATTCACCTCTGCTTTGTTATCGGCCACAGATAGCGATATCCTTGACAGGACAACCGCACATTCTTCATCTTGTGCACCCCCGCTCCAATCCCCGCGAACAGGAACGAATCCCCGAACCTCATGCCCGCCAACCTCAGCACCAGCGCCGCCGCGGTAGCGAAAAGCAGCAGGAAGGCTATGTTGTGGAAATCCCCGTGCCTGATGGGAGCGGTGAGGATGTTCAGGTTTAATTTCTTCAGAAGTTCCCCGGCGACTATGTCGAAGTCGGGTGCATAGGCGCTGGCTATGATTATCCAGGACAGGTCTCTTCCTGTGCGTTTGTACCAGAGCATTCCGGCTATGATCGCGATGGCTGTTGAGTAGATGAGATGTTCGAAGAGCACGGTTTCTTATTTATTTTGATGGGGTATAAATATAGTGATGATCGGGATTTATTTGCATGATGGTTGCATGGGGGTCAGACCAGCGCCTGAAAATTTTATAACAAATTTTATATAAATGTATTTCGCATATATCCTGGAAGGCAAATCCGTGTGCATCCACGTGATCCGCGAAATCCGCGTTCTATCGTTTTTGATGGCTCTTTTGTTTTGTGCGTGGTGGTTGCATGGGATTGCAGAGTTGCTGAAAATTTAATATTTTAAAAATAATAAATATATTATGGAGGAAGGATCATCAATAGGAAATGCACCGAAAGGTCATATTGGCTGTTTTTCATTGCTCGGAAATGACAAATTTAAATCAAATTTTTTTAAATCTCTTATAAACTCTTTTCCTTAAATCCACGTCAAAAAAAATCACGATTTTTTCGGATTCTTCTATTTTGTATATTATGCGATATTTTCCAACCCTCTCCTTCCAGTATCCTTTTAAATTACCTTCCAGGTTTATTCCTGAATAAGGGTCTTTTAAAAGTTTATCTACTATTTTAATAATTCTTTCTTTTATATGCGCATCAAGTTTTGTCTCTTGCTTCAGAAAGATGTTTAAAAAACGTGCTTTGTACATTTTCACTTTAATAAAGCTTGAATTTCATCCGGCTCAGCATCGATATAATTACCTTTTTTTAACTCAACCTCCCCTTTTTTTAGCCTTTTCAATGTTTCAGTATCCATAAGCACCTCTAGTGTTTCAAGTATATGATCGATTTTTTCATGCACAACATATATTTCCTCAATCATTTTTCTCGGTATCTGGACAGTATCTGTTTCCATAATAGTGAAATATATTTGTACAATATATATGCTTTCGCTTACAAGAGAGCATTCTTATTCTGATTAACTTCTTCTTTACGTTCATTATCCCTTGCTGCCAATGTGAGCTGTAAAAACATACTTATGCTGTATATTAATAACTGCCTCGCTTGCGCCACAATGATACTCGCCGCAAAGATCGACTCTTTTCATCACATCCCTATTCGCTATCCTTAAAAATCAGAACTATACTGGTTCATCCCGATACCCGCATTTGCTTTGTTATCGGCCAGCAAGATCGATATGCTCGATTTTTGTGATCAGCGCATCTTCAAACATGTGCGCCCCCACCCCAATCCCCGCGAACAGGAACGACTCCCCCGAACCTCATGCCCGCCAACCTCAGCACAAGCGCCGCCGCGGTAGCGAAAAGCAGCAAGAAGGCTAAGTTGTGGAAATCGCCGTGCCTGATGGGGGTGGTGAGGATGTTCAGGTCTAGTTTCTTTAGAAGTTCCCCGGCGACGATGTCGAAGTCGGGTGCATAGGCGCTGGCTATTATGATCCAGGACGGATCTCTCCCTGTGCGTTTAAACCAGAGCATTCCGGCTATGATCGCGATGGCTGTTGATAAAGCAGAAAAAAATTTTAATGATTTATGGAATGAGCAGAATTTTTTTGATAGAATCGTTCAAAGATTAAAAATGAGCAAGGAACATTGGAAGAATCTTATAATGTTTCACTTTGTTGAGGGAACGCTACTAATAATTCAATTGAAAACTATTATTGTGAACTACCACCCTACAAGTAGGGTGGCTTCCCGCTTCATCGGTTCTCTATTGAGATTACTCGGTCGGGCTTGAATTCCGGCAATACCTGCCGTACTCCTATTCTTGATTATTATCGCAGAAACTTGGTCTCTTGGCAATACAAGACCACAACTCGGACATTCATGTACTCTTATTGACAGGTCTTTTGGTACTTTGTAGCCGCATATACATGTCTGCGATGTTCCATTTGGATTAACCAATTCCACTATTTTAACAGCGTATTCTGCTTTGTAAAGAGTTAAATTGATTAATTGTGACCACGATGCATCTACTATTGATTTTGCAAGACAATGATTTTTAAGCATATTCTGTATTTGCAATTTCTCAAATACAACATGGTCATACTGATTCACAAGATTTGTACTTAATTTCTGATTGAAATCTTTTCTCTGATATCGGATTCTTCGATGTACTTTCGCAACAACAATACGTTGCTTATTTCTATTCTTTGATCGTTTCTTTTTCTTGGAAAGATGAATTTGTTCCCTTGCAAGTCTTTTCTCGGATGCTCTAAGATACTTTGGCGGTTTGATTTGTTCTCCATTGCTGAGAGTTATCAGGTCAATTAATCCTACGTCAATTCCTATTTGTGTCTTAATCTCAACAGGTACAGTATCATCTATTTCTACAGAAAATGAAACATACCATTGGTCAATATCCCTCTTGATCGTACAGGTCTTTATCGTTCCTTCGATTTCCCTGTGCAGGATGATCCTGATACTTCCGATCTTCGAGAGATTGATCTTGCCATCTTCCAGACCAAACCCTGATTGGGGATACGTGAAACTGTTATACCTGTTTCGTCCTTGGAATCGGGGATAGCCGGAACCCCTGTACAGGTTCTTGAAACTTCTATCGACCCTTTTTATTACATCTTGAAGTACCTGAGAATATACCTCTTTCTGAACTGACGTTTTCGTAGCTGTCAATTCAAGTTTCTGATCGTAATAATCGATCCATTCGGGTTTTCCCCATGGAGTTACACCAAATGTTCGTTCCAGTTCGTTAAGTTCCGCCTGTCTCCTTCGTTCTCCAAGAGAATCGTTGTACAGGTGTCTGCATGTAGAAAGTGTTCTATTCAGTATTGCTTCTTGATTTTTGGTTGGATATATTCTGAATTGAAATGTTTTCTTCATGATTTTCTAGACACCTTTATATTGTCTTGATACTATATTATCTTATGCCTGTCCTGTTCATGGCTTTCTAGACAATTGCTATTCTGGGACAGGTATTACATATACAAGGGGGTAGCTAGAGTAAAACAGAGGTCTTTCAACCTCCATCTCCTCATCAAACTGCACGTACAGATTTCCCGTATGCAGCTTTCGTTTGGCTTTTCCCTTTGCAAGAG
>JGI24144J35610_10000253_pt1 | contig 17602 bp, 15 predicted proteins | sample BarGraIncu01121A_FD_35610 | JGI IMG/M metagenome (IMG submission 35610)
CACTATCCCGAGATCGCCGTGAATGCTGTCTCCCGAGTGCAGGAATGTTGAGTATGTTCCCGTGGAATTGAAAGTAGCGGCGATTTTCTGCGCTATGATTCCTGATTTCCCTATACCGGTCACAATCACCTTTCCCTTGCATCCGTAAATAGTATCAATCGCTTTCTTAAAACTTTTCGTGAATAAAGGATTATCAAATCTTTTTTCAAGCCTCTGAATTTCACGCTTCTCTTTGATTACTACCGCTTTTCCGTTTTTTACGTCTTTTTCCATTTGTATATATTAAAAATTAAAATTTATGCATTTTAATATTACATTACAATTTATAAAATATTTAATTCTTTTTTTCTCCACTTGGAATTTATACAATTGCTGAAAAGGTGAATTTAGGGAAAGGGTTATTACTTGCTTAAGAAAAACACAGAACACACTCTCGAAATATCAGCGCTCAGCAGCGAAGGGAAAGGAATCGCAAAAGTTGATGATAAATTTGTCGTTTTTGTAGAGCAGGCTATACCCGGCGATAAAGTGCTTGCCAATATCACAAGAAAAAAATCCAACTATGCAGAAGCCCGGATAATAGAAATATTATCACCATCACCCTGGCGTGTAAAACCTGACTGTGAGCATTTCGGAGTATGCGGAGGATGCAAACTTCAGAATCTTGATTACGAAAAACAAATAGAATATAAATCGGAAAGTGTAAAAAACGCACTCCGGAGGATCGGAGGATTTATCGACATTGATATCCCGCAGGCAATAAAATGCGATAATCCATTTTACTACAGGAATAAAATGGAATTCTCTTTCTCGGACGATAAATGGCTCGAAATTGCCGACAAAGAGAAACCCAGGGAAAATTTTGCTCTCGGTCTTCACGTGCCAAAGTTTCATTCGAAAATTATTGATATAAATAAATGTTTCCTCCAGTCTGAGGTATCAAACGGAATTCTTAATTTTACAAGAAATTATTTTAAAACAAAAAATATCAGTATCTATTCCACTCATACGCATTCCGGTTTTTTAAGATTTCTAATTATCAGGCAGAGTATGAATGTGAATGCACTTATGGTGAATATTATGACTTATGCATTTGACAGGGATTTAATAGAAAAATATGCACGTTTACTGATTGCAGAATATCCGCAGATAACTACGGTCGTTAATTCCACAACAGATTCAAAGGCTCAGGTTGCCTTCGCACAGAAGACCCATACATTATTCGGCAGTGGTTTTATTACTGAAAAATTATTTCCGGAAAACTATTCCGGCTTTAATCCTGAATTCAAAATATCCCCCAATTCATTTTTCCAGACAAATACAAATCAGATTGGTAAACTATATTCTGCCGCCGCGGAATTTGCAGAATTAAAAAAAGAAGATAATGTTCTTGACCTCTACTGCGGTGCCGGAACAATAGCAATCTATATTTCCGATAAAGTGAATAAAGTTCTCGGAGTCGAATTAATTCCCGATGCAATTGAGAATGCCAATGAGAATCTCGGGTTTAACAAAACCGGAAATGTATCATTTGTTACAAGTGATATAAAAGATTTTCTTTCAGGTAATAAATACGGGGATTTCAACAAAGTGATTCTCGATCCTCCCCGTTCAGGTTTACATCCGGATATTTGTGAAGTGTTGTCTGTTTCACATTTTGAAAAAATAATTTATGTTAGCTGCAATCCCGGCACACAGTCTCGTGACCTCAAACTCATTTGCGGAAAGGAAAATTTTAGAGTGGATAACGTACAACCCGTGGATATGTTCCCGCAAACTTACCACATCGAAAATGTCGTAAGTCTGATAAGGAATGAAAAATAAATTAAAACTTATTTCTATTTAAAGTATATTTAATAATTAAATTACCATCAATAATTTAAAATTTAATGTTCAATAAAATGAAAATTATTTTTTCAATTTTATTTATTATATCAATATCTGCTACCGTGTTATATTCCCAGGATGAACCGGCAAAAAAAACAAATCTCGGACCAAATGTGAATTCAAAATCTGCCGAGCTTAATCCCGTTATATCTGCCGATGGAAAAACTTTGTATTTCACACGCAGAAACCATCCGGAAAATATGGGATACGGTAAAACCGAATTCGATGATGATATATGGATTTCGGAACTTGATAATAACGGCGGCTGGACTCCTGCAAAAAATGCAGGCTATCCGCTGAATAATAATTGTTTTTCGTCTATTTGCTCCGTTTCTCCTGACGGTACAAAAATGCTGCTTCAGGGAATATTCGATAAAACTGTTTGCAAAAAAAACTCAGACGAATTGTATCTGTATACCTCCGAAAAAAATAAAAATGGCTGGAGCATTCCAAAGAAGCTTAACATTCCCAAATTCTTTAATAAAAATATCTATGCGGATTTCTTTCTAAGTAACGATGGAAAATTTTTGCTTATGGCGATTGAAAATATTGACTCCTACGGAGACCTCGATATCTATGTAAGTATTCTCGATGAAAATAATGAATGGAATGCACCGCTGAATCTTGGCATTAAAGTTAATACAAACCTGAAAGAATACAGCCCATTCCTCGCGGCGGATAATGTATCGCTTTATTTTTCAAGCAAAGGACATGAAGGATTTGGTGATGCAGATGTCTTTGTTGCCCGCCGCCTCGATGATACCTGGAAAAACTGGTCAGAACCGGAAAATCTCGGGCAAACTATCAATACAAGCGGAGCTGATGCCTATTATGTTATACCAGCATCGGGGGATTTTGCTTACTTTGTTTCAACTGATAACAGTATAGGTGCTGAAGATATTTTTCGCGTGCTGCTTCCCGGTAAAGTGAAACCAAATCCTGTTGTACTTATTTCAGGAAAAGTGATAGATGTTAAAACAAAGCAACCAATCGAAGCGGATATTGTTTATGAACTTCCGCCGGATGGCGGGATACTCGGTTCTCTTAAAACAAATCCGGAAAACGGTGAGTTTAAACTTACTCTGCCTGTCGGGCATAACTACGGATTCCGCGTGAATGCAAAAGGATATATATTCGCCTGGGAAACGTTCGACGCTAAAAAATTCAAGGATTATACCGAAGCAGAAAAAATTATTAATCTCACTCCCATTGAAGAAGGCACTACAACTAAACTCAATAATATTTATTTTGAACTCGGCAAATCAGATTTGAAAACCGAATCTTATTCGGAACTTGATAAAGTTGTAAAATTCCTGAATGAAAATCCGGGTGTGAGAATTGAAATATCAGGGCATACGGATAGTACCGGAAATGATATCATCAATGACACACTTTCTGAAAATCGTGCAAAAAATGTCAGGAAGTATATCGTATCAAATGGAATCTACGAAGACAGGATTTCATATAAAGGTTACGGCAGTAAAAAACCCGTCGCTTCAAACGATACGCCTGAAGGCATGCGGCTGAATAGAAGAGTTGAGTTTACTATCCTTGAAATGAATTACGTCTCCAATGTAAAACCCGAGAAACAAATTATCGAAAATAAAATCCCGGAAGAAAATAAAATAATTCAAAATGTAACGGAATCACCTCAAGTAATTTGCATTACTTACTTTGAACTCAACCAGACATTTCTTTTGGTACGGAATTATTCCGAACTTGAAAAAGCCGTTACTTACCTGAAAGATAATCCAAATGCTGAAATTGAAATTTCAGGACACTCTGATAATACCGGAGGAAAGGAAGATGCTAATCTCAAAGTCTCTGAAATTATAGCAAAAGCTGTACGGGAATATATTATCTCAAGAAATATTTCGGAAAACAGGATTACGGTAAAAAGTTACGGAAGTAAAAACCCTGTATCCTCAAATGATACCGAGCAAGGCAGGAACCTTAACAGAAGAGTAGAAATTATTATTTTAAAAAAATAATATAATATGGAAATTCCTCCTTATTAAAGATCGAAGAGTCCCGACTCGTCGGGATGGGAATACAAGGGGGTTGAAATAACGAATGTGATATTGATTTTATAATTCCCCCTTAGAAAAGGGCGAATACAAGGGGGTTGTTATAAAAGAAGTCACTATAAAATTTTAAAATGTTGATAAAATATAATTCGAAAAATAAGCATCTTTCTAGAGTATTGAGAAAAAAAAGCACTTTAGCTGAGGTGTTGCTCTGGAATGAATTAAAAGGTAGAAAAATACTGAACTACCAGTTTATGAGACAAAAGCCGATAGGGAATTACATTGTAGATTTTTATTGCAGTCCTTTGAAATTAGTTGTTGAAATTGACGGTTTGACACATATAGGCAAAGAAGATTATGATTTAAAAAGAGAGAAATATCTTACATCAATTGGTCTTATTGTTTTAAGATTTTTCGATAATGATGTTAAACAAAATATGTCAGGAGTAATCGGTGCTTTATATGAATGGATTGACAAAAAAAGTTACAACCCCCTGCCCCCTTTTCTAAGGGGGAATAAATGCAGCTGAAATCAATTCAATAAACAATTTTTCCTTGATAAAAAAAGATAAAAGGGCGTTGTCATAAATTTAGTTATAAAAGATAGAGTTTAACAAATCTCACTTAATAAAGGTCGAAGAGTCCCCGAGGAGGTTGGAATACAACGAGGTTGTTAATTTATATAATTCCCCCTTAAAAAAGGGGGAATACAAGGGGGTTGTTATAACTTAATAATAAGTGTTTCTTAATTTAAAAAATTCTCACATAATAAGAAGAGAACACAAGGGGGTTGTTAATATATGTCTAATCCAAAATTCATAAACATAATTATTTTTAAGAAAATCGATCCAAACCCGACACCATTTCAATTAGTGAAAGACCACGTTGAGCATTTAAAGAAACTTGATGAAAGCGGAAAATATATTCTTGGAGGACCCTTTACCGATTGGGAAGGGGGAATGGTAATTGTAAAAGCAGTATCACCGGAAGAAGCTAAACAAATTGCAGAATCCGACCCATTCGTAAAATCCGGCTCCAGAACTTATGAAATCAGAACTCTCGAAATTGCCGATAAAGAAAATAATTATTTACTATAAAAAAATCCTCCGAACAGAAAATTGAATTATTTTTTTGTTCTTTTTCTTCTCGTTACTAACCCCTGATTAGTAACGACTACGTTAACCATCCACAATAAATCGGGATGGATTTAGGTCTAGGTAAAATTGTTCCCATCTTCCCTCGTTACGAAAGCATGCCCCCGACTTGTTCCGACCCGTCGGAAGTCCTAGGTGATTTCTCGGGGGTCCAGCTTTGTAATGCTATTTTTCCTCTGGTTAACATGCTCTATCGTTGTAACCTTACAGTCGACTGATTAAACAATCCCACCGTTCTTGAGTGTTATTAAAAATTCCTTCTGCTTTCCAATTATTGGTTTGAGAAGCAGAGATATGAACTCATTTTAAAAGTTCAATTACTTTATCACTTTTCTTATCCTTTGCAATATCAAGCGGAGTTTTTCCTGAACTGTTTTTTGCAGTTTTATCCGCTCCGTTTGCAAGCAATATTTTTGCCGCATCCCCGCTGTTGTATTCAGCCGCATAGTGCAAAGCATTGTCCTCGCCACTTTTATTTTTAATATTCACATTTGCTTTATTCTTTATAAGCATCTCAATAATTTCTCCGCGGTTTGTTCTTGCCGCTCCGAGAATTGGTGGTATCCCCATTTCATCGTAAACATTCGGATCTGCTCCTTTTTGAAGCAACACTTCAACAATTTCTTTGTATCCATCGAAGGATGCGATTGCAAGTGCAGTTTCCTTCAGAAAATCTGTTGTAATAGCTTTTACAAGGGTAGGATCTTTTGAAAGATAATCTTTAACCTTTGCGATTTCATTATCTTTTACAGCTTTAAAGAAATCTTCCGGATTAACTTTTTCTGTAACTTTTTGATCTGTTTTTTTGTCATCGGTGGTTTTATTATCTTCTGCTTTCTTACCGCAGGAAATTAAACCGATAAAACAGATTGCAAGAACGAACAAAAGTAATTTTTTCATATTGTTTTTATTTTTAATTTGTAATTCCCCCGCATTTGCAGGGCGATTTTATTTAAAAATTATTTCGTTAATAACATTTTTCTTGTATGAGTATATCCTTCAGTCCGCCCGGTCGATCTACGATTTGTAATCTGTAAAAAATATACTCCGACAGATGTATGTATACAATTAAAAATTATTTTTAGTTCAGATTTTTTCACAAAGATATTTGCGGAGGATATACCGTCAGGATGGATTCTTAGCTTTAAATATTTTGACTTTCCCGGTGTACTAATCATACGTTTTAATAAATCATTAAAAACTTAAAAATGAACGCCTTAAGTCTCTTTGAATCTTATATAAAATACCGATTAAAATATTGGTCTAATTAATAAACAATTACCGGTTTTATTCTTTACAGTTTATTCCCTTTCCTTTAACGCTAATGTATGTTTTTTGAATTGCTTAATAACTATATAATTGTATAAAGATTTATTTTTATTTTCAAGGGTTATTTTTTTTCATATTGGTAGAATTATTTAGCTCAGATTATCGCCGCTGTTGGTGTTTGAGCGTAGCGTCACCAACAGTACGAATAATAATTGTTGGTGACGTTCAAACAACATTTAAACTAAACACCAACAACGGCTCAAAAATCCCCCCTTTTCCATTTCTAATTATTAATTTCTAATTTTTAATTGTTTTTAATTTTCCAGCAGGCGGCTTTGTGATTGGTCGAAATTTCTATTAACGGCGGCTCTTCAATTATGCACTTTTCATCCGCCAGCTCGCACCTCGTGCAGAAATTACAACCCGCGGGATAATCCAGAGGACTGGGTACAAAACCTTGTATAACAGGAAGCCTCTCTTTTCTTTTTGTGTATTGGGGCAGGGATTTGAAAAGCCCTATTGTGTAAGGATGCCGGGGATTCCTGAATATCTCATCTGAGTCAGTAAACTCTACAATTTTAGATGCATACATTACTGCAACTTTTTGTGCAATGTTTGCAATCACACCGAGGTCGTGCGTGATTATCAGTATTGCCATACCAAACTCTTCCTGAAGATTTTTCAGAAGCTCGAGGATCTGTGCCTGAATGGTAACATCCAACGCCGTAGTCGGTTCATCGGCAATTAATATATCGGGATTGCAGGAGAGTGCCGTAGCTATCATTACCCGCTGACGCATTCCACCCGATAACTGATGAGGATATTCATTATATCTCTGCTCAGCAAGAGGAATACCCACGTATTTAAGAAGTTCAATTGTTCTCTCTTTCGCTTCCTGCTTTGGAATTTTCCGGTGTGCTAATATTGCCTCGTCTATCTGGTGTCCGCACCTGTAAACAGGATTGAGCGATGTCATCGGTTCCTGAAAAATCATGCTTATCCTGTCTCCCCTCACTTTCTGCATTTCCTTTTCCGTATATCCCAGCAGGTTTTTCCCGTTTAAAATTATTTCGCCGTCTTCAATTCTGCCGGGCTCATCGATTAATCGCATTATTGAAAGAGCCGTCACGCTTTTTCCGCATCCTGATTCGCCTACAATCCCCAGCGTCTCGCCCTTTTCTATTTCAAAACTTACTCCGTCAACTGCCTTATATATTCCGTCACGTGTGTGGAAGTAAGTCTTCAGATTATTTACCTGTAAAAGTTTCGGCAAAATTTTTTATACCATCTTCTTTACTTCTTTCAGAAATTCATTCTGCAATTTCCCGGTTTCTTTTTTTCCTTCAGCTTCAGTGATTATTCTTAATATCGGTTCGGTGTTTGATTTTCTGATATGTACCCAGTGATTTTCAAAATCAAGTTTTACTCCGTCTTTCGTGCTTATTTTACAATCCTTTTTTGTATACTTCCTGACGATTGCATTCAGTATTGCATCAGGATTTTTTATACTTTTAATCTTTGCTTTTGAAATATAAAATTTCGAAATCTCATTTTTGTATTCACTAACTTCACCCCCGAACGAAGCTAATTCCTGAAGTATAATTGCTGCCCCCGCAATCGCATCCCTTCCGTAATGTACTTTCGGATAAATCACACCTCCGCTTCCTTCGCCGCCTATTATCGAACCGTTTCTTTTCATTTCTTTCACTACATTTATTTCTCCGACGGGACTTCTGAAAACTTTTCCACCGTATAATTTTGCGTTTCTATCTACTGCTCTTGTAGTTGAAAGATTTACTGTTACATTTTTATTGCTGCCTTTGGTATTCCTGAGTATATAACGAACAACTGTTACTATTGTATTCTCCTCGCCGAAAGGTTTTCCGTTTTCATCAATAATTACTAACCTGTCACTATCAGGGTCTATTGCTATTCCGAGGTCTGCCTTTCTTTTCACTACCATTCGTGATAATGCCTCGAGATTTTCGGGAATCGGTTCGGGTGTATGAGGGAATATACCCGAACCGTTGCAGAATATCTCTATCACCCTGCAGCCAAGTCTGCGCAAAAGCATCGGTATAATTACAGAGCCGGCAGAGTTTACCGTATCAACAACTACTTTAAAATTTCTTTCTCTTATTTTTTTTAATCTTAAAATTCTTTGTGATAAAACTAAATCTATATGCTTCTTTATCCAGGTATTATCATCTATTACAGGTCGTAATTTTTTTATGGTTTCTAATCTGAAATTTCCTTCCGAAGCAATCTCTTTCAGTTCTGCAATTTGTTTCCCGTCAAGGAATTCACCGTTTGAATTCAGAAATTTCAATCCGTTCCACATCTGCGGATTATGGGAAGCGGTGATTGCAATTCCTCCTGCTGCGTGCGTTTTCTCAGCGGCTATCTGTACTGTCGGAGTAGGCACTATTCCTATATTCACAACCTGAAATCCCATAAGTGTAAGATTTGATAATACTATGTTTGCAATTACGTCCCCGTGCAATCTGCCGTCGCGTCCGACTACTATACGTTTGGACTTGCTGTGTTTTCTGCAGTATTCTGCAAATGCTGATGTAAATTTTATGATATTGTCCGGTGTAAGGGAATCTCCGATTATTCCCCTTACTCCCGATACCGATACGATTAATTCTGACATTTATTTCAAGTTAATTAAATTTTCCATTTCTGTTAATTGTTCGATTGTATTCACTCCCGTAATTTCGAGTGTGTTATTTACCGGCATTGCTCCGATTTTATATTTCTTGCTTATAAAATCCCTGAATATATCCGTTAAATAATACTCGCCCTGGGAATTATCACTGCTGAGTGTCTTCAATGCATCGAATAGTTTTTTATTATCCACCAAATATATTCCGGAATTTATTTCTTTTATTTTTTTCTGTTCTTCGGTTGAATCTTTTTCTTCTTTTATGTCTATAAAATCTCCCGATGCATTTCTTATAATTCTTCCGTAACCCGATGGGTCTTCAAAATGAGCAGATATTAAACTTGCAGAAAAACCGCCTTCGGAATGAAATTTCAGAAATTCATCCACAGTTTTATATTCGAGCAGGGGAACATCCCCGGACAAAATGAGTACTTCGCCGTCAAATACTGTAAGCCCGCTTTCAGTCTGCATTACAGCGTGTCCTGTGCCTAATTGCACATCCTGATGTGCAAATTTTATTTTATTACTCCCGAATTTATTTTCGAGAAAATCAATTACGCTTTTCTTCTGATGACCGACAATTACTATTATTTTTTCCGAATGGATTTTATGAGCCAGCTCTACAACGTATTCTATTATCGGCTTGTTTAATAACTTATGCATCACCTTTGATTTATCAGGATTCTTCATTCTCTTGCCTTTTCCGGCTGCAAGTATTACCGTTGCTAATTTTCTTGTCATTGTATATTAAAAAAAATCCCGTTTTAGGTTAACGGGATAAGATTTATTGAAAAATTTATTTGAAAATAAAGATTAATTTATAATCTTACGACAATATTATCAATAAGTCTTGTCTTCCCATAAAAACATGCGAGAGATATCAATAATTCACCTTTAAAATCTTCCAGATTTTCAACCGGGTCAAGATTATCATTATCTGTAACCGCTAAATATTGTAACTTTGAATTTGGCGAATTGGTTTCAATCATTTTTGCCAATTTTTTTTCCAGTTCACTGCCGCTCAGAACCTCTTTTTCAATTATCATTTCTTTACCTGCAAGAAGCGTTTTAAATAAAATTGATGCCTCATCCTTTTCTGAATCTGATAGGTATATGTTCCTTGAGCTTTTTGCCAGACCGTTTATCTCCCTCGTAGTTTCGCAAATTAGTATTTCAGAATCTACATTCAGGTCTTTAACCATTTTTTTTATAACTATCGCCTGCTGGGCATCCTTTTGACCGAAATATGCTTTATGCGGCTTTATAATATTAAATAATTTAAGAACTACTGTCGCAACTCCGGTAAAATGTCCCGGTCTGTATTTCCCTTCCAGTTTCCCTGATATTCCTTTCAGAATTACTTCAGCACTGTTTCCGGGAGGATACATATCTTCAGGCTCGGGATAAAATATATAATCCGTTCCCGCTCTGTTGCATAGTTCGTAATCTCTTAAAAAGTCCCTCGGATATTTACTGAAATCTTCATCGGGTGAGAATTGGGTTGGATTTACAAAAATACTAACCACCACAAGATCACAGTCATTTCTTGCATTTTCAATAAGCGATGTATGTCCTTCGTGTAGAAATCCCATCGTAGGAACAAAGCCGATGCTTCTTCCTGAAATCCTGTAATAATTTGCAATATCCTGAATTGCTATGGGTTCTTTTATTACTTTCATCTCGGAAATTATGCTTGCAAATGTCTTAATAACTGGGCAACTCTGTCTTTCATATCCTTCCGGCTGACGATAATATCAAGGAAGCCTTTTTCCTGAACAAATTCAGACCTCTGGAAACCTTTAGGCAGGTCTTTTCCTGTTGCCTGTTTGATAACTCTTGGTCCTGCAAAACCTATAAGTGCATTCGGTTCGGCAATATTAACATCTCCGAGCATAGAGTAAGATGCACTCGCTCCGCCGGTAGTAGGATTAGTAATAATGGATATATACGGAATTTTTTCTTCAGCGAGTTTTGCAAGACGTGTACTTGTTTTTGCAAGTTGCATCAGAGAAATTCCGCCTTCCATCATTCTTGCGCCTCCGCTTGAAGAGACGATTAATAGAGGTGTTCTGTTCTTCAGGCATCTATCTATCGCTCTCGCAATTTTTTCGCCTACTACACTGCCCATACTGCCGCCGATAAAAGCGAAATCCATTGCGCATACCACTGCTTCGATTCCGTGTATTTTCCCTGTACCTGTCCTGATAGCGTCATATAAACCGGTCTTCTTCATTGTTTCTTCTATTCTCTTCTTATAGGGTCTGGAATCAGTAAAACCGAGAGGGTCAACCGAATGAATTTTCTTATCAATTTCCTTAAATGTACCTTCGTCAAATAGAAGTCCGAAATATTCTTCGCTTCCGATCCTGAAATGATATTCGCATTTTATGCAGACATAGGAATTTGCTTCCCACTGCTTCTTATGAATTATCTCCCCGCATTCATCGCACTTTACCCACATTCCGTCCGGAAGATCCTTTTTAGGAGAATCCGTCTGAATGTTCTCTTTATTTCTTTTAAACCAGGGCATTTATATAAAATTAATTTATTAAATAACGGTTTTTAGTGAATATAAACAATTTTCTGAATTATAAAGATACTAATTTAATTTGACTTTTTTAAGGCGAAAGGAAGCTTCTATCCTTTTTTCTTATTCCGAATTCCAATCAGAAAAATAATTAACTTTTCCCTAGCGGGATAAACTCTTTCAGATAGAATGGTTCGGATGTGGTAATATCAGAAAATTTATCTTTTTATCTCCGCTGTTGGTGTTTTAATCCGCTTTAGCGGATGTCACCAACTGCTTATAATTATAAATTCTTGTTGGTGACGCGGTGCTTAAACACCAACAAGGGCTCCATTGTGCCGGTGTCATATAAACACTCCAGCAATCCGGTCTGTGAAGATTGAATAGGTCATAATTTAACCAAATAATTAATGCTGATTGATTAAAAGAATTATCTCTAATTTGTTTATTAAGGGCTGAAATACAAGGAAAGTGACTGAATTCACATTCCTCAAAATAAAAATAATTTGGAATGTTTGGTATTGAATTAGGTTGTGCCACAGCCCAGTCTACTTCAGTTGCCACTTTGTTGATTAAATTTTGATGTGTTTGATCATTCAAAGTCAAATACTGATGAGCCGGTTCATTTTCCAGTCTCACCCTGTCTATCCACATATCGCATTTGCCATACCAATAAATATGGAAATCTGTATAATATGGAATATCCCATGAATTGATAGAAACATCCGGAGGGGTGAAGTATTTTAGAAGATTAGTGTCTATAGTTAAATCTGTTTGTCCTGTTTCATAATAAAATGTGTCTATATAATTTCCATTATATTCAGCAGCTGTATTTACTTTGAAATTCCTAACAGTAAGAAATACATCTTTTATTACAGAATCCTTATAACTTCTTATTGAGATTTTACAAATTGTATCGCTATTATGAGTTTCTCCAACAGCATAAGCAGAGTCAATTCTTATTCTCGGCATTAAATACCAATCCCAACGATTGTCATTTGTCCAGTAATTTCCTCCATTGAACGAAAGTTCTCTATATGCAATCAAACCGCTATCAATTACATAAACCTGATTTTCATTATATGAGTTTTTCTGACAGTATTTCACTTTTGCTCTTGAATTGTTTTCATATGTCCCAAACCTGCTATTATCTGTAATGTCAAATAGTCCTTTTATGTAATTTGTATCAGAATATTTATAAGCATAAAACCAATAAGGGTCGCTTGAATCAACTTTTTCGCATTGATAATCACAACGTTGTCCTCCTATTATATATTGCATTGTGGGCCTATCCATTAAAGTTCTTAACGATGAATCTTTGTTAACCTGGAGAATTCCGTTTACTAATGAAGAATATTGACCCGTAGGTGCAAGATAATTGTCAGAAGTGTTTCTATTCCATCCGGTATCAATACCTGTATATTGATGCCACATATTGAAATGTAGAGAGTCTATTAGCAATTTGCGATTGACAGCGTATCCATTGTCAAAAGCACCGACAATAAATTGCGAATCTGGTATCGCAGTCGCAGCTGTGAAAGTATTTGTGTTAATTTCTGATGTTGATTTTGATAGATATGATATTATTAAAACTCCAACAATCAGAAAAAATGCTGCTGATTTGTAAATTAAATGTTTCATAATATTGTTCTCCTGTTTTTTTTAAAATTGTTTATTCACAAAAAGATTTTTTTTATTTATAAAAACATTTTGCTTTACTCTTTAATCTTTATACGTTCTTTTTAAATATCCCTTTTTCCTTGTATAACTTCTTAACTCCTTAACTTCTGAATTCTTATTTTAAAAACATTCCCGATAAATCGGGATTTCCGATAAAATGACTACCGTCATTTTATCATCAACATTTTCTTCGTATCTATTCTCACTCCATCGGCAAAAAGGGAATAAAAGTAAACTCCACTTGGCAAATTACTTCCATCGAATGTTACTTCATAATCTCCTCTGTTCTGTTGTTTATCGACTATAGTGACTAATCCTTTTCCACTAACGTCAAATATTAATATTTTTATATTTGAAGTTTTTGATATTTGATATTTAATTTTTGATTTTATATTGAACGGGTTTGGATAATTTTGAGATAATTTATAACCGGAAGCCGTTTCGATTATTGGTTTTATTGAAGTAATAAATGTTGTATCGCTGCCTCCTACTATAGTATGGATTTCTTTGTCATAAATATTTGTTCCATAAATATATGGCCATGCCCATCCATGTTTTCTATCTAAGAATTTAATATAATAATATACATCTGTCTTCGCTGTATCGGCAATTTGGTATCCCCAGGTAAGACCGCCATTTGTAGTTTTCAAAATGGGAGCATAAGATATATTACCTCCACCATAAAAATGTGGACCGACAGCCAAACCGTATCTTTATTCAAAATAGATATACTTCTGATACTATTATAGGNAAATATTGGAACTTGTTGAGATATCCAAGTTAATCCGCCATCCGTTGTTTTTTTAATTCCGGCATATCCCTTCCATCCTGTTAAGCTATCAAGCATTTGGATACAAACATATTGTTCTCCCGTAATATTTGTCCAGGTAAATCCGCCATCTGAAGTTCTTCTCATATCATAACTTGTGGGACCACTGTAAAGTTGAAATCCNAGATATTTATCATACATATAAATACTATATGGCATTCCCGTTCCNGAGTTGCCCCAGATTCTTGNAAAAGAATAACCGCCATCCGTTGTTTGATAAACACCTCCGTCTAATCCGCTATTCTTTACTGCAAGTATAGTATCTTTATTAATTATTGCGATATCGTTAGGATATAAATTATTTATTACCATATTCCAATTACTTCCGCCATTAGTAGTTTTAAACATTTCAGCCCAACTAAACGCAAATCCGGTATTTGAATTTATAAAACCTATTTTTACAAACGACCAGTTTGAATTAGGAGTATTAAAGGTATAATTTATTATCCAATTATCCCCNCCGTTTGTTGTTTTGAGAATATATTCCTGAAGTAATGAATTTGAGTTTGTTACCGCGAATCCTGTAAGGCTATCAAGAAATGTCATACTCGTAATTGTGCTTCCGTTCAGATTTGGAAATGTCTGTACATACCATCCTTGATTGCGGGAATCATTGAATCCATATGAAGAGAAAAACACTAGCAAAACAAAAGCTATCAGAACATCAAGTAATTTTGAAATGTATTTTTGAAGTTTCATAATATAAAATTTATTCCCTAAAATTTCATAAAATTGAATTGCATATGAAAGTTATGCTATATTATATCTTTATAAAATGAAAATCTTTTCCCAATTCTTTTTTGAAATCGGGTTCAACGAGTTAAATGTGGAGAATTATTTCCCGACTGATGAGAATTGAACTTGAGGAAAAAACATCTGATTTCACAAATTACGAATAATTTTTAAAAGAGATTTGGTAATATCAACATTTGTCTCCAAAGTCAATATTTGTAATATATTTAATCTTTTATTTAAATTCGAAATTTATTTTGACAGCTTCGATTGAAAACCATTAATTAAGTTGTAACCTGTAAACAGATAAAAATATTTAATATAGAAACCAACGGTAAGAAAAAAATTTCTATAATAAAGGGGGTTGTTAGCAAGTTTCTCACCTGCTTTTTCCCAGCGGAATAAATTCCTTCATATAAAAAGGCTCGGATTTAGTATAATCTGAAAATTTTCCCTGTTCAATCATTTTCAATGCAATATCAAGTTGTGAAGGAATATTACTGCCATCAATTATCGAAACAATCTCAATCGTACTCTCCAACTCAGCCGGATAAACGTCATTTACTAAAAATATCCGGTTCTCTTTTTTCATTTCCTCAAAAGTCTCTATCTTATAATCTGATATTCTTTTCAATTCTCCATTGGTTATTTCAAAATCTGCAAGATAAAATTCATTCGTCCTTAAATTCGAGAATACCATACTTGTAATTATCTTTTTGGAATTCTGAATGGCGTTCGATATCTTATATTTATTTGCAATGATATCGAGTGTCGGGACTTCTATCAGCCGGGATTTATTTACAAAGCAAATTCCCTTTGTGATAGCCGCACCGACTCTCAATCCGGTGAATGAACCTGGACCGTTAGAGATGCTAACAATATCAATCCCGCTGACATCGATAGCTTGTTCATCAAATTCTTTTTTTATGTAATATACCAGGGTGTCTGCATTCTCACCTTCCTTAAGTCTGCTGTCAATTTTGAGTTCGATTCCTTCGGCATACCCGAATTCAATCAACTTAAATGATGTCTCGATTAATAATATTTTCATAACTAGAACTCTATTACTCTTTCATTCTCTTCTGTCCCGAATGCAAACTTCACCTTCCTTAGCGTCCTGCCTAAATACTCTTCGGCTAATGTACTCCATTCAATTAAAACAATGGAATCATTATTGATATAATCTTCAAATCCGATTACAGATAGTTCATACGATTTTTCTAATCTGTAAAGATCAAAATGATTTATCCGAAAGATTTTTTCGTTTAATGGATTTTTACCTGTATATTCATTGACTATAATAAATGTCGGGCTGTTGATAATATCTTTAACAGAAAAGTATCTTCCTATTCCTTTTGCAAATTGAGTCTTACCGCTTCCGAGGTCTCCATCAAGACCTATAACATCTCCGGCTTTCAATTCTTTCGCAAATTCTTTTCCTAATCTCTGCGTATCTTCAGGGCTTCCGGACTTATAGATCATTTTTATTGTTTCGATTCGAGAGTTATCACCGGTAATATCATTTCTTCCGTAGATATTCCGCCGTGCTGAAATGTGTCATTGTAATAATTCAGGTACTTATGATATTCAGTCGGGTATACAAAATAAAAATCTTCTTTCGCGATTATGTAATTGACCATTCCGTTTCTACGCGGCATTTTGTAATCTCCGGGTCTGGTTATGAATATTGCATTCCTCTGATCGGCTTTCACGTTCCTTCCGTATTTGTATCTCAGGTTCGTCGCGGTTTCTTTATCTCCGTATGCTTTCACTCCGTGAAGACACCTTATACTTCCGTGATCAGTCGTGATTATTACCTTCACATCCTTCCTCGTGGAAAGCTGCCTCAGCATCCCGAAGAATGATGAATGCTCAAACCACGATGAGGTCAATGATCTGTATGCTGATTCATCCGGTGCTATCTCTTTTAAAATCGCATTGTCGCTCCGGGAGTGTGCTATCATATCAACAAAATTAATTACAACTGCATTCAGGTGATTATTGGTAAAGGATAGAATTTTATTTTCTATTCCGCGGCTGAAATCGGAATCCATTATTTTCGTGTATCTTATTTCACTTCTTAATTTTATTTTTTTCCTGTCTATAAGTTTCTGCAGGAATTCCTTTTCGTAATTATTCTTGCTGTCTTCCTCATCATTCTGAAGCCAGAGTTCCGGATAATGCTTCTCTAATTCCGAGGGATACAATCCCGCAAATATTGAGTTCCTTGAATATGGAGTTGCAGTCGGCAGTATAGAACAATAATAATCTTTTGAAATCCTGAAATAATCATCCAGATACTTTTCTATTACAAGCCATTGGTCTAACCTCATGCAATCAACAATGAACAGGAATACCGAATTGTATTTCGGAAGTTCCGGGATTACATATTTCTCTATAATATTATTTGATAGTACAGGTTTGCCGCTTGTTTCGTTCACCCATTTAATGTAATTCTTTTCAATGAACTTTGAGAATTCTCCGTTGCATTCCCTCCTCTGGTCAAATGCAGTTTGTTTCAATCCGAGATCGGGATGCTCGTCGAGTTCCATTTCCCAGTTCGTCATTTTCACATGAATATTCACCCAGTCTTGCCATTCAGAGGCTTCGCTTAACTGCATCGAAATTGCATTGAACTCCTGTATATAATCTCTTGAAACCTGGTCGCCTTTTATTCTTTTTGATTCGAGCAATTTCTTGCATACCAGCAGAAGCTGTCCCGGATTCACCGGTTTCAGAAGGTAATCGGAAATTTTTTTGCCGATTGCATCTTCCATCAGGCTCTCAGTCTCATTTTTTGTAACCATAACTATAGGTAATAAGGGTTTC
>JGI24144J35610_10000259_pt1 | contig 17504 bp, 19 predicted proteins | sample BarGraIncu01121A_FD_35610 | JGI IMG/M metagenome (IMG submission 35610)
TTTAAACCTGTCGGAGCACCGATGGCCTGCCCGGTTGTGACATCAGGTAATAGAGAAAAAAGGGATAGCTTCTTAAGTCAAAATGCTAATTGGATTTCTTCATTTCAAAATAATGGTTCACTAAATTGGATAACGATTTACAATATATCAGGTTCTTAAACAAAGAACATCAATTAGGATCAGACATGATAAACAAAGGCGCAAATAAAGTAATGGAATGCCTGGGGGTAAAAAGCGGGGAAAAAGTCCTTATAATTGTGGACACAATAACGCCTCTTTCAATAGGCAGCGGATTATTCGAAGCAGCCAGGAACATCGGATGTGATGTAATGATACTGACAATGCTTCCACGATCGCGACACGGGGAAGAAATACCTTTGCCAGTTGCGCAAGCTATGAAAAACTCCGATGTGGTGATCGCTCCAACAACCTTTTCCCTCACTCATACACAGGCAAAGATCAACGCCTGTAAAGCCGGGGCAAGAGTCGCATCTATGCCCGGCATAACGGAGAACATGATGACCTGCGGTGGAATGACCGCAGATTATTACAGGATCAATGAGATCGCTATAAACCTGAACAAAAGACTTGAGACTGCAAAAAAAATAAGAGTTGTGACAGATTCAGGCACAGATATCACATTTGACCTTGAAGGAAGCACATGGTATATGGATACGGGAATGTGCCGTGAACCAGGAAGCAGCAGTAATCTTCCGGCAGGTGAATTGTATATAGCCCCAAAAGACGCAAACGGTATTTTTGTTGTGGACGGTTCCATGAGCAGTTTTGGCATCCTCGATTCGCCTCTGGAATTTACCGTTAAGAAAAGGTATGTGACAAATATAAAAGGTAAATATGCAGAAAAATTGAATTCAATACTTGATAAAGTTGGAACTAAAGCGAGAAATATCGCAGAATTCGGTATCGGCATCAATCCAGAGGCCCGTCTGATCGGGAATGTGCTTGAGGATGAAAAAGTGGGGGGAACAGTTCATATCGCTCTCGGGGATAACAGCACATTTGGCGGGGATGTGATCGCTGGCATTCATCTTGATGGCATCATCAAAGTACCTCATCTCTATGCTGACGGGGAAAAATTTATCTTAAGTTTTGACAATTAATATATTATGGAAGAAGTAAACCAGGATGCGGTATTTTTCAGGTGCAGCATATGCAGCTTTGAATTCGAGGCTGACCCCAATTTCATTCCGATACCATGTCCTCAATGCGGAAGCGAGGATACGGCAAGAGCCTGAAAAATCATTTCCCTGCATCTTCGAATGATTTGCCTCTGTAGATCATATCATAAATATTGTCCGCAATATCGCTTACCTTTGCGCGAACCTGCTTCATCGTATCTCTGTCCCTGATCGTTACTGTGCCGTCATCAAGCGTCTGGTAATCGATGGTTATGGAATAAGGAGTGCCTATTTCATCGTTTCGCCGGTAGCGCCTGCCGATAGTTCCCGAATCATCAAATGCTACAAGTATTCCCGCTTTTCTTAGGTTATCAACGATCTCCGTCCCGGGTTTTATCAATTCATCACGTGAAAGAAGAGGAAGTACCGCAGCCTGTACTGGCGCTACTTCCGGAGGGAGGCGCAAGACAATGCGTTTTTCTTCCTTATCATCATCGTCCACTTTTTCTTTTGACTCTTCTTCGAAATATGAGTGTTCAAGCAGTGAATAGGTGATCCTGTCAATACCGAACGATGGTTCAATGACGTGCGGTATTATGTTCTCGCCATGGACTTCTTCGGTCACGGTCTCAAATTTCACGGAATCTTTATTAATTTCGATCTTTTCGCCATCGATGATCAATTGAATGACATCCCCCGAAAGTTGTTCGGAACTTAACGCCTTCAGGGCATTTGCGACTTTTCCTGCTTTCCCTTTGAACTTCGGCCCAAGTATACCCATATCGGGTTTGACAACGAATTTTTCTACTTTTTTGGGAGTATCGTATGAAACGTATATACTCAATTCCTTCTGGCTCTGTTTTGCATGGGCTTTCAGGTCAAAATCAGTCCTGTCTGCAATACCAACGACTTCGACCCAACCGAACCTGTCACTTGCGATCTCAGCATCCCAGCAGTCTGCGGCATAGTGAGCCATCTCATCTTTCATATGCTGCCTGAATCTCATTTTTTCAGATGAGACACCGACGCGCACGAGGAACTGGTATGTCCTGGCAAGACAATATGCGAGGAATTCGTGGGCAATAATGCCATTCTTTACGGCTTCGCCCAATCTCATTTTTTTCATTTCACCCGTTACTTGCCCTTCCTGCGAATACAGGTTCAGGACGATATCAGCTACATCTTTGAATTTTGGATGTGTCTTATCTCGCGGGTCGATGAAAATCTCTGCCTCCGCCTGCGTGAACTCACGAAGACGTATCACGCCCTGGCGCGGAGAGATCTCATTGCGGTAGGCTTTACCTATCTGGGTGGCGCCAAAGGGCAGATGGTCACGGTAGAATTTGACCAGGCGCGGGAAATCAACGAACATTCCCTGCGCAGTCTCGGGGCGAAGGTATCCCGCACGCTTTCCGCCTGGCCCTATTGCTGTTTTGAACATGAGATTGAACTCATATGCATTGCCAAGAATGCCTCCGCATTCTGGGCATTTGATATTGTTCTTGCCGATAACATCGGTCAGTTCTTCTGCGCTCATGGTATCGGGATTTTCCACAATATCCTTGACAAGATGATCTGCCCTGAAGGGCTCATGGCACTTCTGGCATTCTGTGAGAGGGTCTGAGAATCCGCCCACATGCCCGGATGCGATAAATATGTCCTCGATGCCTATTGTTGGAGCTTCTATCTCGTAATAACCCTCATTTATCACAAATATATCGCGCCAGATATTCTCAACGCGGCGCTTTAGCATCGCACCAAGGGGTCCATAATCGAAAAAACCTGCCGTACCGCCGTACAGCTCAAATGAGTTCCATAAAAATCCGCGGCGCTTTGCCAGTTCAAGCACCTGTTCATATTTGTCAGCCATATTGATCTGGTGCTAAATACATGTTTTAGATTATTAAGTTTTCATCCTTGATCGATTCAAAATAATCTTAAAAACATGAAAATTTAAATACTTTTTGAAAAATTGTGCACATCATATTTCATAATCGATGATTGATGAGTTCCACCCTACATCTTTCACACATATTACATCAAGTGGAAAATCAAAAAATTTTCAATTAAGTTATTTCATGTTCATTCGTCAAGGTCTCTCTTTTTATCTTTTAAAAACCTGATTCCAAAGAACTTTCTTCCGATATGGAGAACAACACACCGAGTTATGAATTTGATGCCAGAAAATCCTAAATTAATTAAAAAAAAAAAGAAAAAATCCAGACTGGTATTTTGAAATACCAGGCCTGAAAATTATCTCCTTGCTTTTGGTCTTACTACCTTCTCTTCTTTCTTTCCTTCTTCGCCTTCCTTCTTGACGAAGATCTCACTCATTGGTTTCTGGCCATATTCTACAATAACTGTATTGATCTGTGAGATATCTGATGAGATTTCCCGTCCTCTCATGGCTTTTCTCGTTTTGACGCCGTCAGCCGGGGGTATATAACCAACACCGCCAGCAACGAGGATCTTTCTCCTGCCAGGCCCTGGTAAATCTGGACGCATTGCGAATCCATCTTTATCGGTTCCGCCTGTTAATTTCAAGGTGTATCCTGCCATTCCTGTTATATCTCCGCTAACAACATCCCCGATGTTCTTTCCGATCAATTTATTTGCAGCAGGCCCTGTTACTGGCACCTGGTGTGCAAGTTTGCTCTTGCTGTCTGAAACTACTACTCTAAAATCTGCCATTATCTATATTCTCCTGTATTAATAATAATAATTTATCCTTTGATTCTTCACCTAACTTGCAGTTAATATACTTAAATATATTGCAGGCCAACATTTATGATTTTTTAAAACAACGAACTTATACGAACTGAAACGAACTCCGATAACTTAAGTTCATATAGAGTTAGTACGAGTTCTTTGTAAAACTAATATGCCTGGTAATAAAAATCCCCCGATCAATTTCAGGTTCTTTAAAAAGAACATGCAGAGCATCGCAGTCCTGATGCCGCTCATTCCGGGAGCGGATGCTATACAAAAACCATGCGACGGCATGATGATCTACAGCTTTGCCACACAGCAGGCACCATCAATTTTCCAGGAAATAGCACGCTGCACTATGCGATCTGTATTTATAGCAGGAGGGCCACATCCGTCTGCGAAACCAGAAGAAACACTTCGATTTTTTGATTATGTTGTAATTGGCGAAGGTGAAGAAACATTGCCTGAGCTGATCGATGTCCTTCAAAATAAAGGGGATGTTTCATCGGTCAAGGGCATCGCCTATAAAAACGGAAATGACATCGTTCTTACAGAAAAAAGAGGTCAGGTCGATCTGAATAAGTATCCGCCTTTTGATCCGGATATCATGCTTAATACCATAGAGATCACGCGCGGCTGTATATTTGCCTGCGCCTATTGCCAGACGCCGCAATTATTCGGGCACAATATGAGGCACAGGAGCATTGAGATGATCTCAAAATATGCAAAGTTCCTTGGAGACGTAAGGTTCACATCCCCAAATGCCTTTGCTTATGGTTCAGATGGCGTACATCCTCGCATTGAAAAAATTGAGTCGCTTCTTCGCGCTTTATCACCGGCAAATATTTTTTTCGGGACTTTTCCTTCGGAAGTCAGACCTGAATTCATAAACGACAGCTTCCTTGAGCTTATCCAAACATACTGCAAAAATACTACGATAAACATAGGGGGGCAATCGGGAAGCCAGAGGATGCTTACGCACATCAGGCGAAACCACACCGTTGAAGATATTATCATTGGTGCCGAAAAATGCATTGATCATGGATTCACGCCAGTTGTGGATTTTATCTTCGGGCTGCCTGATGAAACCGAAGAAGACCAGCTTGATACCCTGAACCTGATAAAATGGCTTACAGGAAAAGGAGGCAAAGTACATTCCCATTATTTTATGCCTCTTCCCGGCACAGCATTTGAGAATTCAATGCCTGCCCCATTATCACGAAAAGTAAAAAAATTAATGGGAGAGCTGGCACTTCTTGGTAAAACAACAGGTGTATGGGATAAAGATACCAGAACTCAAATTAGAGTTTGATATCTTCACTCTCAACAAGCAGCCTGAACTCATCAAGGCTCAGGCGTCCGTCCTTCTTGAACTTCTCCTTGGCAGTCTCGCGTTTTCCTTCGTTTTTCTGCCCATCGCGGACGAGCTGGTATTGTTTCATCTGTTCAAGATATACGTCAAGTTCATCACGAAGTTTCGGGATCTCGGCCTTCAGAGCGCTCACTTTCTTTCGAAGTGGTGCTATGCCTTTGAATTTTTCATTCAACTGCGCGTGATATGAGTCTGCTTCCTTTCGCAGAGTGTCAATTTCATTATAAAGCTTTATCATTTCTTCATGTGACTTCTGTGATTCCTGTGCAAGCGCTTGTATACGGGCATGCAAAGAATCCATATCGGTGTAAATCTCTTTTCCCTTGGCATATTCAAGTGAGATAACAGAATGTATCTCGTTTGCTTTCTTTGTCGCAACCAATCTCTGGCTCAACTCTATTAACTTGGCTAAAATATTGATCTCATGTTCAAGAGGAATATCCGCTGTCAAAAAGAGAGTTAGCTCATCTGAATATGCTTTTTCAAGGGTTTCAGCCCGTCCGCGCGCAGTAAGGTTCAAATCATCGCGAGTTTTTTTAAGTTCCCCTATTTTTTCGTTGAATTCTTTCCCAACCCCTCTCATCTGGTCTCGCTGCGCTTTGAGTTCTGCGATCTTTGCATTTATCTCATCACGCTGTTTCCTTAATGCGGCAGCTTTTGGCGAAAGTTCCTTAACTCTTGCATTTAAGCCGTCACGTTTGGCTTTTAAGTCATTCCCGCCCTGGTTATGAAGTGATATTTCCCTGAATATAGTTCTTATATCCCTTTCATCGTGCTCAATCTTCTGGCGCAGAAGATTGATCTTTTCTTTCAAGTCGCGTTCTGATAATTTAGGATATACTTTGGGCGTCTCAACCTGTGTTTTTACATCCTCTGGTTTTTGGTCTGCAGTTTGATCAGATGCAGGGATAGTTTTGCTCTCACTTGATTCGGTCGTTAAAATTTGTGATCCGGAATTCTCATTTGTGGGAGTTTCTGCCACAGGATCCTTTTGTTGAATTTGTTCCATATCTTCACTCAACTTTTATTCCCCCTTTTTGTTTCTCCCAGTAAGCCAAAGCTGCGATATGGCTTTCAATTCTTCTTTTCAGCCAGTGGTGCCTTCCCTCTATTTCACCGATCTGTGTTTCGAAATCCTTTGGTGAACCGATGTCCTGTTTTGGCTTATCCATTATCGATATTAGCTCTTTATGTGAAGCGTTCGCTTCATTTAATATATCCAATATTGCTTTTGAAGTTACAATAATTCCAGATTTTCGAGCTTCGGATTCAAAATCATAAAGCAGTTTCTTTATTTCAACGATGGCTTTGTCTTCATCATCAATATTTCTTGAATTCTGGAGTTTTTTCTCAAATTCTTCGATCCTGCTTGAAATCCTTGCGACATCTTGGACGTTGGTTGCATTGACATGACGCATCTTCTCAATAACGGTATTGAAAAGCTCCTCCCTTTGTTTTTTTGCCTGGTGGAAATAAAGAAAATATTTTTCATTAAGAACTATGATTTTTGTTCCATTTGATTCAATTTCTTTCTTAATCTCCTGGGACTGCTTTTTAATAGCATTGAGCTTTTCATCAAGCCCGGTAAATTCTTCCTTGAAAATTCCAATGAATTTATTATGTTTGTCTATAACCAGTTCCATCAATTTATTAGTATCAATTTTTTCAATTATTTCATTCATAATTGCACCATCTGTGCATGGGGTATCCCATCAATATATATAACGGTATCAGGGTCAATGCACCCGCAAGCAACTGCGCAGGCAATTGATCTCTCACCAGCGATATTCCCTATCGAGGCGCATGTCAAGGCTTCCTTTACTTCATCTTCGCATACCTCGCAGCCTTTATAGAAGCTTTCTTCAAGTTTAAGGACAAGGTTTCCTTCCTTGAATTTTTTTCCTATGATATCCCTGTCGCAGACCGCTACTATCACTTTTCCATCCGTATCATATCTTTTCATGAACATATTCAAACTACCCTGAACCTTTCATTGCTTGCTTCAATTATCTCGCCTGCGCTCTTTAACTTTTGTATCATATCTTCAACGGTCTCTTTCTTGATACCAGTTTCCTCAGCCTTTAATATAATCTCTTCTATTGGTGCTCCACCCTTATGCTCATTCTGGAGATCCCTGATTATTTCCCTTAGCACTTTTATCCTGTCTCGCTGGTTCTTTCCCATGCCAACATTTACAATATCCGCATCAAGCTTTCCTGTTTCCGGATCTGTCATGACCTGCTTCAGGCTTGCCATAACAATACGGATCGTCCTTGTTGTATCATCTGTCGTTATGACCTGGCTCAAACGAACGCGAGCACTGGCTTCAGCTAGGCGTATGAGCGCTTCAAGCTGGCGTGCCGTCACAGGAACTGGGGAATTGGGGTCTTCTCCCTGTTTCCTCAAGCCCAGGTAAAAATCTATCAAATGCTTACGGGCATCGTCCTGGATAATGGGAAAAATATTCCTCTTAGTATATGCAATGTATTTCCGGAGTTTTTCTGAATCCAGTACCGGCTGGATCACCTCCATAGCCCTGGTTATCTCTTCCGAGGTTATTCCCGAATTAATAATATTATTCTTGCGCACGGAAAGTTCCCCCGCATAATGGGCTTTCAGGATATGCTGTGCGATTGCTGTATCCCTGTTTACTGAAGGCTCATCGGTAAGTATGAATATGAGATCAAAACGTGAAAGAAGAGCAGGAGGCATGTTTATCTGTTTTGCTATCGGCTCATACCTGTCAAACCTGCCAAATTTCGGGTTGGCAGCACCCAGCAGGGCGCAGCGTGATTTCAATGTCGCCATGATCCCCGCTTTTGCTATGCTTATTGTCTGCTGTTCCATCGCTTCATGCATGGAACTCCTGTCTTCGGGTTCCATCTTATCCAATTCATCAACACAGGCAAGACCCATATCAGCAAGCACAAGGGCTCCGGCTTCAAGAGTCCAGCGCCCGTCTCCGAACTCATCCTTGACCGCTGTCGCAGTAAGACCGGCTGAAGTTGAGCTTTTCCCGCTTGTATATATTCCACGCGGCGCAAGCTTTACGGCATATCGCAGTAATTGGGATTTAGCTACGCCCGGATCACCCACGAGGAGGATATGAATATCACCGCGAATGCGTGCGCCGTCGGGCAATTTCTTGGCTACTCCTGAGAAAAGCTGAAGCGCCATGGCTTCCTTCACTTCCTCATATCCGTAGATCGAAGGCGCAATAGATCCGATTATCTTGTTATATACCTCATTATCTTTGCCAAGGGTCAGGATCTCTTCGATGTCATCTTTTGATATCTCTATATCCTCGAATTCCTTGTCTTCAATATCGATCGATATCCCGTCAAGCACAAGGTCAAAAAAAGTGCTCTTACCTTCCCGATTACTTCGCTGGAATGAGCGTAATATCCCGGATATGACTACGCGGTCACCCGGTGATACAAGCCCGGCAAGGTCGTCATCCACATCCACATCAATGGTCTGGGGTTGCTCACCGCCCCTAAGGTCATCCGGGGATTCCTGTATGCGCAGTTTCTGGGCATCAATAAATTCAGATTGCTCGTGAAGAAGCTTAAAAGGACCTTTGCGTCCGCATGCATCGCTCTGGCACTCGAAGGGTTCAACGAATTTTCCCTCAGCCTGGGGCATGAAGGTAACGTCGCCGCATCTCTGGCATTTAAAAGCTGCATTAATGATCTTTGGTCGCACTTCAGTTGCTTTCCTGATAAGTCCCGCCACTGCTATGAACTTATTAATATTGCCGCTCCGCAGTTCCCTGATCTGGATGCGCTCCGGGATCTTGACGATCCTCACATGGGTATTCGTAAAAACAACATCAGCAGGAAGGTCAATGCTGCTTAGCGCTTCATTTGTATGTTTCATGACGCTTTCTGGATGCTCAAGAAGCTCACGGGCAAGTTCCATGTCGAAGCGTTCGATATCCGGGAATTGGATCACAAGGCTTCTTATTTCAGGATAATCCTTGGCTAATTCAAGAATTTTTTCCCAATAATAACGTTTGAAGAAATCTTCCCAGACCTGGATAGACGATTGAACCATTTTTGCCTACTTAAGCCTGAATGGTATTCAATGTTTCTAGAGGGTTAAAAAAATTTGGATTTTTGTGAAAAAAATGTTACCCTTTGTGATGCATGACCCTGACATTATATCGCATACTTAACAGCCTCTTCGATCGTCCTTACTTCCTTAACTTCTATCCCTATATCCCCAACTTCCCCTATCTGGCCCTGCGGCACAAGGAATAGCTTTGCGCCATTCTCCCGCGCAGCAATACCTTTTGCTCTTGGCGCGCCGATCTTTCCGATGGAGTGATCTGTGTTGATAGTTCCAGTCATAAGCACATCTTCAAGAGGTGGCTTTCCCTTAATCGCTGCAATGGCTGCGATCGCAATGGCACCCCCGGCACTTCCTCCTGATATGGTCAACCGCCCCTCCTGCGCCGGTGATTTTATATTGATGAGAACGTCTTTATCGGTGAGGCTTGTCCGTGTGACTTCGCGCGCCACGCGTATCGCGGTCTGGGCTGAGGATTGCATTGATTCATCAACAAGCACATTCGCAACATTCAAAAAGAGGTTGCTTTTTCCTTCCTTGATTATTACCTCAAGCTGAATTACATGGCCAATTTCATTTTCATCGACTCCGATAACCCAGTAGTCGCTTCTGGTTACCATCGTGAAGTTTATGATGTCCTCTTCAAGTTTCTGCCTTGTCTGTGTTTCGTTTTTCAGAAGTTCTTCTGTTCTTGACAGATTTCCCCTCAGGTTTGTGATATTTGATTCAAGCTGTAAGATCTTTTGTTCATTCACTTGTGACTCTCTCGTCAAGGTTGCGATGGAATTATCCTTGAGTTTAATCTCTTCAATACTTGAGAATAAATACAAAGATGAGCCCAACAATAATATTAAAAGAATAACAATCGCGATTTTTAGCGAACTGTTATTTTTCTGCATGTTGTAATATAATATTATCTCTTAACGTAAAGGTTTTGTAATATGGGATAGCGCGGATTTGAACCGCGGTCTAAGCGTCCCAAACGCTCAAGGATGGACCAAGCTACCCTACTATCCCTATGGGCGACTCACATACAGCCTGATTGGATAAAAACCTTGCTGATAAGAAGTTAATTACCCCCGATTGAAATCGAGGGCATGTCAAATGCTCCCGTTATACGATTGCCTTCAACAGATCTTTATCACGCACAAGGCCCAGGAGTTTCTTGGAGCTTGTTATGACAGGAAGCTGGTCGATCCTCTTGCGCCTCATTTTCTTTGCACATTCGCTTACATGTGAGCTTAATAATGCTGTTTCAGGATCCCCTATAAGTTTTACCAGGTTTTTTACCGGTGAATCAGGAAGCTGGATCTTTGAAATGCTATAATATAAGCTCATGGTGTCCCGCATGGATTCCCATGTCCAGGCATCATCATCAGAACCTGCCGACATATTCGACATCTCGGTCTTATCCGTAATTACACTTGCACTGATAAGGTCTTTATCAGATGCAACTCCGACAAGCTTAAGCATGGAATCCAGTATTGGAACAGCTTTCACATCGGCAAGCTCCATGATCTCGCCCACAACTGAAATAGGAGTTTCGCTCCAGACCGAAACCACATTATTGCCAATAAAATCACTGATAGGAGTAGTGATATTAAGTCTCCCCATTGCCCCTATGATATCAGCAATGGTTACAAGACCAATAAGATGTCCGTCTTCCACAACTGGCAAACGCCGAATATTGTTATCCAGGATCAAACGTGCAGCATCCACTATTGATTTATCGGATGTGATCGTGATAGGATTTCTTGTCATAAGGATCGCAATCTGTTCTTCTTCAGGATTTTTTAACATGTCAGTTCGTGTAACAATGCCGACAAGTTCGCCGTTTTTCACGATAGGAACTCCCGAAATATGTTTTGATTTTAATATCTCAAGGACTTCATCCCTAGATCCGGGCAATTTAGCGCTAGCGACGTCCCTTACCATCACGTCATCCACTTTGATGCTCTGAGGCGTATTGGGCATTTTTTTTCTCCAAATATTGGTTTGTTATTTTTTTCCCCGGACAACAAGTACGGGTATTTTTGAATTCCGGACAACTTTCTCAGCAACGCTTCCAAGAAGGAACCTATCAAGACCGCTCTTTCCCAGTGTTCCAAGAACAATGAGAGATATGGAATTCTTTTCAGAATATTTTATTATTTCATCTGCAGGATGTCCTTCAATAATATTTGCTTCAACTTCCACGCCTTCTTCCTCTGCTTTTTCTGCCACGAATTTCATAGCCACGTCGCCTTCCTGCCTCAGGAGCTCATACATGCTTTCCCAGGCCGCATCCATGGGAATCGAAGCAAAAGCAGCAGTATCAACTACATAGATCGTAAGAAGTTTAGCACCTGTGTTCTTTGCAAGGTCGATACCATAATCAATTGCGTTCTTTGTATATTCCGATCCATCCGTTGCGATCAATATTTTCTTGTATATATTACTTGACATAATTTTCCTCCTTCGTTCTGTTAAATTATTCTAATAATGTCATCAGGTCTTGCCCGCCTCACTAAACTTCCCAAAGGATTTTTTATTCCCTGCATATTATCAGATTTCTTTGTCAAGATCATCAATCTTGCTTTTTTCCCCGTTTTTATGGAGCCGGATTCCTTATCTAAGCCTAATAGTTTTGCTCCATTTAGCGTGCACAGTTTAAATACTTGCCTGTCATCATAAACTTTTGTTTTTACAAGGAATTCCATCTCAGAAAACATATTTGCTGAATTAAGCATTACATTATCTGTGCCGACTGCAACATGGATCCCTGCATCAAGCATTTTTCTTATTGGGGGAATTCCCGATCGTGTCATATAATTCGAGCGCGGGCAGACCACTACAGGAATTTGTGCATCTGAAACTGTCTGTATGTCTTTTTCACTTGCTTTCGTAAGATGTACCAGGAAATCGGGATCAAGCGCCAGTGCACTGGGAATATCGGATGGGTCCATTTCACCCGCATGTATGGCGAATTGTTTTCCTTTTTCCCGTGTCTTTTTCAAAATATCCTGAACATATTCCATCTCAAGGTCATTCGTGCTGCTCAGACCAGTTCCATCGCATATATCGAGATAATTCATGGTATTATCATCCGGGCGCCCGAAAATCCGTGCTTTGATTTCAGGATTTGTTCCAAGCGCTTCACTCAACGCCCTGGCGCCAGCCAGACCGCCCTCCCGAAAATCGCAAAAAGCGCATGTTCCAGTTTTTATCATATCCCTGATACTTGAGCTGATAGAAGAGACAATGTCAGAATAAGAGGTCTGCCTCAATATCCTGTGCTTTAAACCGTCTGGAGGCTGCACAAGTTCAGGAAGGGGCAAAAAAGGTGGGTCTTTTATTACCGAATCCCCAATATGAGTGTGCGCATTCACAAAACACGGAGCAATTATTATATCTGAGGCGATGGCACTCTCCTCAATATCCTTTATAATTCCATTTTCTATAGTAATGAAACCATCAATTGGCTCAAATTCATCGCCATAAATTATTGTGCCTTTGAGGGTTTGTTCCATATGTTTTTATTTCTTATTTTTGTATTTGCCAATTGCCAACATTATCAACATTATCAAAACCGGATATTCAAATCCTGGAGATTTCTTAGTCTGTTCAGGCCCGGGGGGCAAAACCGTCGGGCTAACTGCGGGTGTTGGAGTTACTGTCGGTGTGCTTGCTGGTATCTCAATAGTTGGCGTTTGTGAAATTTCCATTCCCGAAGAATATGCATAAACGATCCCGCTATGTGTTGCCGCATAAACCACGTTGCCTGATATAGCAGGAGATGTTATGTAATCCTTATCATTCCTCCCGGTTGAATTTTTCCAGAGTACTCTTCCGGAATTTGCATCAAGACCATATATAAAATTATTACTGGTCCCGAAATACACAACATCGTTTGAAATTGCAGGGGCAGAAAGCACTTGACCGGAATCAGGGAACTTCCATAGGAGTTTTCCTGATGCCGCATTTATTGCAAGAAAACTGGAATCTTTAGAACCGACATAAACAACGCCATCTTTTACTGATGGTGAGGACTCGACATTATCGCCTGTAGAATATTTCCATTTAAGATTTCCTTTTTCGGTGTTAAGGGCGTATATTGAGCCATCATTTGATCCTATTATAATTGTTCCATTTGCGATAACAGGCGACGACTTTATCTCAATGACGCCTGTATCATAGCTCCATTTTAGTTTTCCCGTGGAAGCATCAAGTGCTATTATGTCCCCCTGGTCTGTTCCGAATGCGATGATCCCTTCGCCTATAGCTGGTGAGGATTCAGCAATTTTTCCAACAAGTGTTGACCAGATGACTTCGCCGTTACTGGTGTCAAAAGCATAGAATGAACCGTCTTTTGGTATTGCATAAATCCTATTTCCAACAACCGCCGCTGAAGCAGTATATCCATCCATGGCTTTGTCATTCATCCATTTGAGAGTCCCATCTTTAGCATCAATTGCATATAACTTCCTATCATCAGCACCAAAATAAAGAATACCATTTGAAACCGCCGGAACGGATTTTACAAAACCGTTCGTGTGATATCTCCAGATTTCTTTTCCCGTTTTTGCGTCAAGCGAAAATATCCCGAATGCGGTCCCGATATAGAGAACATCATTGACAATAACAGGGGATGAGTCGGTTTCAAATCCCAGGTCTTTTGTCCATTTCAAAGTTAGCGGCGCATTTACCGCATCATCTGTATAACCAGAATGGGACACATCATTCTTAAACATGCTCCAATCGGCTGCAAAAGCCGGAGTAATCAGAATCGATAACAATAATAAACACAATATTTTTCTCATATTTATCCTCCCATTTTTTTGTCAAATTATTTCCAGTAAGTACCCTAATTGTTTTAAATCTTATGCTAAAAAACGTTTTTATAACGTGGGGTAGACGGGTAGACATGTTATATAAGATTTTCTATGGCTAATTTTATAAAAATCGATAGCTATAGCTAAAAAGGAGAACAATTTCTGTTCCCATTAAACACCCAAGACAGACAATTTTTCGCTTCTATCAATCAGTTATGAAGANAGCCCCCCGCCCAAAGGGAGCACGCAAAAGCGAATGTGCGCCTACCCGCAAGAATAGCCCTTCGGGACGGTTAGCCTAAGATTGGAGGTTANTTGNNATCTAGCGTTCACGGTCTCCAGGGGAATTGTGGTCATTCTGGGAGAGTCAAGACCCTCGCTCGAATTATGGATAAGAAATCACTGAACCATTTAGCATGCTTTCAAGCGTTGCACTTCTGAAAATGCCTTCTGCAATCTATAGCCGCTATCTGCTTTATGTACTGAGATCACCATTTTTTTACTCTCTGATGCGTGATGAAATGTCTGGTGTTGCGATAACCAGAGTCACGCTTACAAAATTGAATAGAGCCTTGATTCCTTTAGCTCCCGTCGCCGAACAGCACCGCATCGTCGCCAGAGTTGACAAGCTCATGTCCCTCTGCGAATGAGCTTGAAGCCGGACTCATGCGCTCGCAGGCGGACAGCGAGAGGTTGATACGGGCGGTTGTGGGGAGGATGCTGGCGGGTTAGAATATCATTTGAATAATTTGGTGTCGCTAATGTGTACTCGTATCACGATCCGCTCAAAAGGTTTATGTCTTATAAGTAAGATATAGCTTACTATGAATGCCACAATTGATATGGTAACTATATCCTCAAAAGGTCAGATAGTTATTCCCAAAAAGATACTAGAAGCTCTTGGATTGAAAGAGCAAGATAAGTTATTGCTATTCAATAAAGGCGAAAACATTCTTTTAAAAAAAGTAAACCCTGAGATGTTTGAAAAAAATTTAAGGGACATGTTAACGCCAATTCGTAAGGAAGCAGAAGCAAAGGGATTGACCGAACGAGATGTAGAAATTGAGATTAAAGCACATAGAGCGCAAAAAATTCAGGCATGATACAATTAGTAATTGATACAAACGTCTTTGTTTCTGCTTTGATATCAACCAGAAGTATTCTTGCGTTGCTTCTTGATGAAGCTGGAAAAAAGTACACGCTTTTTATATCAAAAGAAATACTAGGCGAAGTGGAGGAGGTTATTTCAAGAAAGAAATTCGGTTTCTCTAATCAAAAAATTAGTTCAGCAATGGAAGCGATTTTGTCTTTTTCTGAAATAGTAAATCCAGAGATAAAAGTTGATGTTATAAAATCAGACCCTGATGATAATAAAATACTGGAATGTGCGATCGCATGCAAGGCGTCCTATATTGTTTCAGGTGATTCTCACTTGCTTGATCTTAAGGAGTATGGAACTATTAAAATAATAAATCCAAAAACTGCTCTTGAAATATTGAATAATTTATAAAAATATGCCAGTTCATGTCCCTCTGCGATGAGCTTGAAGCCGGACTCTTGCGCTCGCAGGCTGACGGTGAGAAGCTAATGGAGGCGGTTGTGTGGAGGATGCTGGGGGGATAGTGCCAAAGGTGATTATATGCCAAATTTTTCTGAAAGCCAACTACAACAATTTGTAAATACAGAAATTACCATGCAATTATATTTGCATAAAAAAATATTCATTAATCCCACTATAGTCAGTTTAGTTAAAGAATATAAATTAGGGTGGGATACAGCATTTAATTTTCCATGGTTACTTGTGCCTAAAAATCCAGATCATAAAGGCTGTAATTTCTTTATCCAATATAAATTATCAGAGTTAATCGAAGGACATAGAGGTAAAGAGTGGAGTTATTGGAATATGCCTTACCTCAGATTTCAAATCCCATATTCTACTAAAGATAATAATAATCTTAGTTTTGATGACTATCATCAATTTGATTGTTTAAAAGATCTGGCAAATCAAGACTATTATGTATTTTATGCCACAAATCATGTTGTAAAAGATAATGAGTTGTTCAATATTGCGGCTACTCAACATCTTCTTGATGAAATCCCTTTCTTAGATGTTTCAAAGATAAGTGGAAGACATAAAAAGGCTAATCTGGGCTATTTTAGAAGAAATGTGTCCATTATAGCTATGAATTTCAGAAGAAATTTTAATTTTTTTTTTTGGTTAGCCTTTCATAACAAGAGGTTTTAATAAAACAGGAGTGAATATTAATAAACATGAGAAAAAGTGAAATAATCATCTTAGGAATAATAACTCTATTTTTTGCTATTGGCGTCTATTCATATCCTCAAATGCCGGAAAAAGTGGCATCTCACTGGAATGCCCAAGGGCAAGTTAATGGTTATATGTCAACGTTCTGGGGTGTGTTTCTGATGCCGATTATTTCAATAGGAATGTTTCTGTTCTTTATCTTAATACCCAGGATCGACCCGTTAAAATCCAATATCCAGCAATTCAGAAAATATTTTGATGGATTTGTTGTCTTGATAATGGTTTTTCTATTTTATCTATATGTACTGACAATTTTCTGGAATTCTGGATATACATTCAATATGACTGCCTTTTTATCTCCCGCTATGGCTGTACTATTTTATTATTCTGGAATATTAATCGAAAATGCAAAAAGGAACTGGTTTATTGGAATAAGAACACCCTGGACTATGAGTAGCGATAAAGTATGGGAAAAAACTCATAAAATTGGAGGCAGGTTGTTCAAGATTGCTGGAGTAATTACCCTTTTAGCAATATTTTTTGAGAGCTATGCAATATTTATTATCGTAGTCCCGGTGATTTTAATATCCATTTATACCGTTCTGTATTCATATTTTGAATTTCAGAAAGATAACTCACATGGATAAAGGTACTATAGATTTAACGAGGAAAGCGTTATTTGGACTGGTACAGTTGGTTATTATGTTGGGAGTTCTGCTTTTTGTTCCTGCCTGGTCAGTGGATTTTTGGGAAGCATGGATTTTTCTATTCATTTTTTCGATAACAGTCTTGGCGATTACTCTTTACTTCTTAAAAAACGATCCGAAACTCATAGAAGGCCGGCTTAAAGCAGGACCTTCCGCCGAAAAAGAGAGAAGACAAAAAATTATCCAGATGTTCGCAACTCTGTTTTTATCTTATTGATCGTTGTTCCTGCTCTTGATCATCGTTTTCATTGGTCAGATGTTGCGATCCACTTTATCTTAGTCGGGGATATTTTTGTACTCCTGGGACTTCTAATAGTTTTTCTTGTATTCAACCCATCTTCGTCAGATTAAAGACAATATCCATATCGGAAGAGCGCCCTATGTTAAAAAGTCTGTTCTTAATTACCTTACCCCTATTGATTTTAAAAA
>JGI24144J35610_10000267_pt1 | contig 16989 bp, 14 predicted proteins | sample BarGraIncu01121A_FD_35610 | JGI IMG/M metagenome (IMG submission 35610)
CGCCCTGCGCGTGATACGAAGCCGAGGACGACAGCGTCCCCTTGGAGACGACCATCACGTCGGCGCCTTGACCTGCCGCCGTGATAGCGGTGACGAGCCCGGCAATGCCGGACCCGACAACGAGCAGATCGACTCGCTTCTCTCTGCCGTCGTTGACGGTTGGTTTGGTCACTTACTCACTGGTCCGCTAAGTTATCGCCTATAAGTAGAAAACCTGTTCGGAAGTCTACCAGGTTTTCGCCCTCCAGACAGGAACGCCCACGCACGAGAAGCCAACCCACGTCGTACTCGCCGTTGTACTTCAGGTACGTAACGGCCGTTTACAGGTGCTCCTCTGGCAGCGGGCGCAAGCGCCGTTCGCCGGGGCCTTCGCCCTCCCCGGCGGTTACCTGCTGGGCGGCGAGACCCTCGAGGACTCGATCCGCCGCCACTTGGCCGAGAAGGTCGACGTATGCGAGCTCTCACACATCGAACAACTCGTGACGACCAGCGACCCCGTCCGCCACCCAAGCGAATGGCAAGTCGCAACCGCATACCTGGGGCTCGTGCCAAGCGACCTCGACCCCGAGCTTCCCGGCGACACGGGCTGGCACCCCGTCGACCAGCTACCCGAGACGGCCTTCGATCACGGCGCCATCATCCTCGCCGGCAGGGAGAGGCTTCGCGCCAAGCTCTCATACGCCAACATCGGCTTCGCGCTCGCGCCACACTCCTTCTCGATCTCCCAGCTGCGCGATCTCTACGCTGCCGCGCTCGGGCACGAAGTCTCGGCGACGAACCTGCAGCGCGTGCTGCTGCGGCGCGAGCTACTCGTGGCGACCGGAGAAAGGCGCGCCTCGGGCCCCAGCGGCGGCCGTCCGGCGGCGCTCTTCCGATTCCGCTCGCGCAGCCTGGAGATCACCGACCAGTTCGCGGTGCTCAGACCACCTGTGTAGAACCTACCCCGCCAGGCCTACACGGCCTTGAGGCCGGCAGCCTTCTTACGCGAGTGCGCTTTTTCACTGATCGGAGCGTCGATGGGCTTGGACAGCCATTCGATCAGCTCCTGCGGCGGAATCGGCCGCGTCAGGAAGTAGCCCTGGACGACATCGCAACCGAACTCTGCGAGCTCGCGCCATGTGTCCTTCGTCTCGACGCCCTCGGCGACGACCTTGAGCCCGAGGCCGCTCGCGAGGTCGATGGTCGAGCGCACGATCTGCTGGTCGTTCTCGCTCTGCGGCATGTTCATCACGAAGGAGCGGTCGATCTTGATCTCTTCCACCGGCAGCTTGCGCAGATACGAGAGCGACGAGTAACCGGTGCCGAAGTCGTCGATCGACAGCCCGACGCCGAGATCCCGCAGCTTCGTCAGCACCTCGAGCGCCTTGGGCGGATCGACCATGATCGTGTTCTCGGTGATCTCCAGCTTGAGCAGGCTCGGGTCCACTTGCCAGGTCTCGAGAAGCTGGGCGACGTCGTCGGGGAGCTCGGTGTCGAGTAGGTTGCGCGCCGAGAGGTTGACCGCAATGTTGAGCTTGATCCCCTGCTCTTGCCACTGGTGACTCTGCGCCAACGCCTCGTTGAGGACGTAGAGCGTGAGCGGGCGAATCAAGCCGGTGTGCTCGGCCAGCGGAATGAAGTCATCCGGGAAGGTCAACCCATGCTCGGGATGCTGCCAGCGCAGCAGCGCCTCGACGGNGTCGACCTTGCCAGTCTTGATNTCGGCCTTTGGCTGGTAGAAAAGCACCAGCTCCTTGTTCTCGAGCGCCCGCCTCAGCTCGCCGAGGAGCGCCAGACGCTTGGGCGTGTTCTGGTCGCGATCGGCCTGGTAAACCTCGAAACCGGCATGCGCTTCCTTGGCCATGTACATCGCGACGTCGGCGCGCTGGATCAGCGTGTCCACGTCGTTTCCGTGGTCGGGGAAGAGGGAAATACCGATCGAAGTCTCGACGTCGAGCGTGAGGCCCTTCAACATGAACGGCCTCGACAGCGCCGTCGCGATCTTGCTGGCCACGCGCATCGCCGCGTCCGCGCTCGCCGCTCCGGGCAGAAGCACAGCGAACTCGTCGCCGCCGAAGCGGGCGATCGAGTCGACATCGCGCAGCAGGTTGCGCAGGCGCGGGCCGATGGCCTGCAGGATTAGGTCGCCGTTGCGATGACCAAGCGTGTCGTTGATCTCTTTGAACCTGTCGAGGTCCATGATCAGGAGAGAGAAGCGAGAGTCCTCGCGACGCGCCTGCAGGATCGCCTGCTCCATACGGTCGCGGAAGAGCGTTCGGTTGGGAAGGCGAGTCAGCGTGTCGTGGAGAGCCTGGTACTCGTTCTCCTCAACCTGGATACGCAGTTTCTTGGAAGCGCTCGCCACGAAGGCGAGCTGGGCGAGGTAGAGAACCGCTAGGGCGATCGCGACATACAGCCCGGCGTGAAAGACCAAGCCGACGACGACCACCAGTGCCGCACTGAGGATCCCGAACTGAGTTGTAAGTGTGAAACGCCGCATGTTTGACCTAATCGGCCCGCCGCACTCAAAACTAAAGGTCATTAGCTCGATGGCAGGAACACCCTTTAGAGGGATTCGAGCGGATCTCGACGCGAGAGGACGGGCCGCCCGCTCCTCTACATCGACTGCTTTCGGCGGAAATCATCTGTCCACGCGTGCGCGTGTAACTATGTTCAAGGCGAGCTAGCGAGAGCATCGCGACGCGCGATGCCTGTAGTTGCGCGTTCGAGGTAACGGCTCGAGGCTGCCGACATGACCAGGGGTTTCGGGTTTTCTTAGGAACTTCTTAGGCCAGGCCCCGCATGGCTTCAATCCTCAGCTCTTGGCTGCAGGAGCGGCAACCGGCCGGTTGAGGTCTCTTGACACGCCCATCGCCGCGAAGTATTAAGTCTCCGGAGCTGGTCACTCGGCGACTTATGGTGCATTAAGAAAGCCCGTGGTCAAAAGGTGCCAGCACAGAACCGCCTGCGATGACTCAGATCACTTACATGGCTTTACGGATAGCGTCAGCGCCAACCTCACTCAGCGCCGAGCTAACCGCCGCCAACGAGCCGCAGCCTCTTCCATCGCTTTCGCCGTCCATCGTTCGGCACCTTCCCTCGACCGCATTCCGCGGCGAGGCGCCGGCAGGGCGGCTGACAGGTTTCCGCAGGAGCTTGTTTGAGGCCTGCGGAAAGAGCCCGTCTTCGGACGGGCGCGCATGTCGCTACTACTCGGAGGAAGTATCCGGGAACGGCAAAACGGTAACTCGATCCGCTGTTTCTTCTCCGGGAAACATAAAACCAATCCGGGCCTCTCGGCCCGGTGGAGGTGGACACACATGGTAAGTCGTAAAAAACTGGCCGTTAGCATCGGAGTCGTGGCGGTAGCCGCGATCTCGTTGCTCGCAGCCAGCTGGGCCGGTGCCCAGGGGAAAGCGCAGACTCTTCCGCGCGACCAGTCGCTCATCACGAGCGGCACGGCGTGGGGCCCCGAGTCGAACTTCAACCCCTTCGGCGGCGGCTGGGCCACAGGCATGGTCGGCCTCGTTAACGAGACCCTCCTTCGTTTCGACCCGCTGAAGGACAAGTACATCCCCTGGCTCGCCTCGAGCGCTAAGTTCGTGGGGGCCAAGTACGTGATCAAGGTCCGAAGCGGAGTCAAGTTCAGCAACGGAAAGGCGCTGACTGGCAAGGTAGTTGCTTCCGACATCAAACTTGGGAAGCACAAGACGGCGTTCTGGAACGTTCTGTTCAACAGAATCAAGACGACGAAGGTGAAGGGCAACACGATCACAATCACCTTCAAGGGCAAGCCGAGCTACATCCAGTGGCAGAACCTGATGTTTAACATGCCGATTGTCTGGCCGGCCCAGTTCGCGAGCATCACTGATGCGACGTTCACGACTATGGGCAGCACCCCCGGCTGGAAGCCGATCGGTACAGGTCCGTACGCCCTTGATACCGCAGCCTCCGACCCCACGACGGGAGTCGTGTGGAAGAAGAGGGCGGCGAAGTCGTGGTGGGCCGCGGCGAAGAAGGTTGCACCGTCGCCCGCTCCGACATACGTCCAGGACCTCGTCAACACGAGCAACACCAACGCTCTCGAGGGACTTCTGACCAAAATCGAGGATCTGAACAACAACTACCTTCCGGGTGTTCAGAATCTCGTCTCCAAGGGTCAGGCTCAAACGTACTTCAAGGCCGCGCCGTACCATCTGTCCGCGAACACGGCTTGGCTCGAGGTCAACACGACCAAAAAGCCGATGAACGATGCCAAGTTCCGCTTGGCTCTCGCTCAGGCAGTGAACGTAAGCAAGATCGTCGGCAGCGGTGACTACAACGGCCTCGTGGGGGTCGCGAACCAGACTGGTCTGCTCAAAGTCTGGAGTAAGTACGTGAACAAGACCCAGATGAATAAGCTCGGATTCAAGCATTCGGTCGCCGCCGCGAAGGCGACGCTCGCTAAAAGCGGTTATAAGGTTGGATCCAACGGCTTCGTCACGAACAAGGACGGCAGCAAACTCCAGCTCACGATCGAAGTTCCGTCCGGTTGGTCGGACTGGGAGGCTGCACGCTCCATCATCGTGTCCAGTGAGAGGTCTGCCGGCATCGACGTCGTCGTCAAGACGGGTTCTCAGGCCCAAGTCCAGACCACTAATCGCAACCAGGGTGCGTTCGACCTCCAGGTCGACAACGCCTACCAGATCAGCGATAACCCGTGGACGTACTTCAACGGCATCTTCCACCAGCCGATCATTAACGGTGGCACCGGCCAGACGTTCGCCAACTTCGGTCGGTACACCAACAACACGGCGTGGAGCCTGGTCAAGAAGCTCGACCAGACTCCTCCGAGTAACCTGAAGGGACGGAAGGCGATCCTGAGCCAGCTCCAGAAGATCGAGCTGACCCAGCTCCCGATCATCCCGCTCTGGTACAACGGCATCTGGGCGCAGACCCAGTCCAAGTACTGGACGAACTGGCCGTCGGCCGCGAGCAACAGGCATTACCTCACCTGCATGTGGGGCGGCTACCTTCAGATGACGGGTATCGACACGATCACCCACCTCAAGAAGGCGTAGTGCAATAGGAGCAATGAAGTAGCATCGAAGCAATGAGCCACCGCCCCTCCTCACCGTTCTGGCGTGGGAGGGGCGGTGGTGTTCTGTAGAATGCAGTCTCCTCGGCCTCGCGGCCTCATCGAGGAGCACAGCGGTTATCGGTACCTTCGGTAGAATGACGTGAGCTAGGAGATCCCGTGCGACGCTATTTCGTGAGAAAACTGATTACCTACGGCATCACCTTCTTTAGTGCGGTGACGATCGATTGGACAATTCCTCACCTCATGCCGGGCAATCCCATTCTGAATCTCTTGGCGAGATTCCAGATCCAAAACCAGGAGACATTCAAAAACCTTTATGACTCTTACGCAAGAGCTTTCCGCGCAGACCTTCCGCTCTGGAAACAGTATTACTATTTTTGGGTTTCACTCTTCCATGGCGATCTCGGGATAAGCTTTAGTAATTTCCCGACGCCGGTGGCAACGCTCATCGAGCGGGGTGCCCCCTATACGCTCGGCCTACTGATTCCGGCGATCTTGCTCAGCTGGTACGCAGGGAACAAGGTTGGGGCAATGGCAGCGCGTAGGAAGGTCCTCGACAACAGCATTCTCCCAGTCTCTTATGCTCTAACCGCCACTCCTTACCAATGGTTCGCGCTGGTGCTCGCCTGGCTGTTCGCGTTCATATGGCAGATTTTCCCGATCGGCCGCGGATATGGCATAGGCGTCATACCGCAATGGTCGTGGTTCTTTTTCTTCGATCTTCTCAAACATTGGTTCCTGCCTTTCATGACCCTCTTCCTCGTGTACTTCGGTGGATGGGCGATCGGGATGAGAAACATGATCATCTACGAGCTCGAGTCGGACTACTCGCACTACCTCGAGGCGCTCGGAGCGCCGAGGCGACTGGTGCGTAAGTACGCGTTCAGAAACGCTGTGCTACCCCAGGTCACAGGACTAGCGCTTCAGCTAGGGGCCGTGCTGGCAGGAGCGTTGGTCACAGAGATCGTATTTACGTATCCGGGTCTTGGTTCTCTGATCTACAGGGCGATCATTAACAACGACTATTTCGTCATTCAGGGAACCTTCCTCTTGATCATCATCGGAGTTCTGATAGCCAATTTCGTGGTTGACATCGTTTACGTTCTCATAGACCCGAGAGCGAGAATCGGAATGCAAGGTGGAGAGGCATGAAAAAACGAGCTAAGCCGGCGGCAGGGGAAGGCGCAGCGATCGGCACAGATGCCGCGTTGCCCAAGAGCAGTACCGAACCCGTCGTAACCCGCGTTGAAGAAACGCCGCCTGAGAAGAAACCCGTAAAGGCGGTTTCCAAGACGGCGAACATGGGCGCTTTGCGTGAGATGCTCTACTTCGCGTTCAGGAACCGCAAGCTTGTCATTGGGCTCTGCTTAGTCCTGTTCTTCCTCCTGGTCGCGATCATCGGGCCGTATCTCGCACTTCACGATCCCCTATACAACATCGATGGCCCGAGCGCCCATGCGCCCATGCTCCACGGTCGTTACTGGCTCGGAACGACACCCGAGGGGTTAGACGTCTTCGCGCAATTCGTGACCGGCCTCAAGCTTGCGTTCGTCGTGGGCCTGATCGGAGGCGGATTGGCTGCCGTGATCGGCACCGTCGTAGGCTTCACAGCCGGATACAACGGCGGCATCGTCGATGAGGTGCTGAACATGCTCACGAATGTAATTCTCTGCATGCCCGTGTTCGTCGTGCTGATCGTCATCGCGGCATTCGTACACATAAAAGGCCCCGTTCCCGAGGCTCTGATCATCGGCATGGTCACCTGGCCGTGGGCAGCCAGAGCCCTGAGGAGTCAGACGTTCTCCCTGAGCTCGAGAGAGTTCGTCAGCCTGGCGCGCCTGAGCGGCGAGAACAGCTGGAAGATCATATTCAAGGAGATCGCGCCGAATGTGAGCTCGTACCTGTTCATGATGTTCATCCTCCTCTTCGGTGGAGCGATCCTCACGGCGACGACCCTCGACTTCATCGGGCTAGGCCCGGCTGGGTCGATCACGTTCGGACAGATGATGTTGAACGCCTTCAACGATTCCGCTCTGCTCTTGGGGTATTGGTGGTGGTTCATACCGCCCGGTCTTGCGGTCATGCTCCTCGTGGGCGGGGCGTACTTCATGAATGTTGGCCTCGACGAGGTCTTCAATCCGCGGCTGAGAGAGATGTGAGCAAGTGAGTCTGCAAATCGAGAACCTAAGGGTCTACTACCGAACTCTCGCCGGAGACGTCCAAGCCCTTGACGGCGTCACCTTCGATATCGCCGATGGCGAGATCATGGGGCTGGCGGGGGAGTCAGGGTGCGGCAAATCCACGCTCGGAAACGGCATCATCTCCCTGTCGGGACGTATGAAGTACGTCGAGGGGTCGGTCACTCTCGACTCGACGGAGCTTCCGATCTGGGATTTCGGCGAGATGAACCGCCACAGGTTCAAGGATCTATCGATCATTCCGCAGTACGCGATGAGCGCCATGAACCCGACACGGAAGATCGGGAAGATGGTCGGCCAGCTGCTCGATTCGAGGGGTATAAAGCACAAGGAGTACATACCGGAACTGAAGCGCCGGTTCGATCTGGTCGGACTCTCGGAAGACGTGCTCGGCATGTACCCGATCGAGCTCTCGGGCGGCATGAAGCAGCGAGCCGTGATGGTCATCTCGACGCTGCTCAATCCTTCCCTCTTGATCGCGGACGAGATCACTTCGGCACTCGATGTCTCGACTCAGAAAGCCGTGGCAGAGATGCTCATCGAGTTTCGCGAGCGCGGCTTCGTGAAGAGCATGATCGTGATCACACACGACATCTCGATCCTCTATCAGGTCGCCGATACGATCCTCGTGATGTATGCCGGGAAGCTGGCCGAGAAGGCCTCGGCCGAAACGATCATCAACTCCCCCCGGCATCCGTACACGCGCCTGCTCATCTCATCGCTACCGGAAGTCGGCGTGACCTACGCCGGCAAGAGGCTGGCGGGCATCGCCGGTACGCCGCCCGCCTTGCTCAACCCTCCGGAGGGATGCCGCTTCCGAGACCGTTGCCCATTCGCTTACGAGAAGTGCCTGGAAGAACCGCCTTTCATCGAGGTCGACCCCGGGCACTACACCGCCTGTTGGAAGGAGATTTAAGAGATGTTAAAGCGGAGTTCGAAGCAATGAGCGGGTACGGGAGCGACGGGCAAGGTACCGGCGAGGGCGGGCTGCTCAAGATCGACCGCGTTTCCAAGGTTTACAGCACCGGCACCTTTGGTGGCAAGCTGCTGACGGCAGTCAGGGACGTGAGCTTCGAGGTGAAGCCTGGAGAGGTCATGTCGGTCATCGGCGAGAGCGGCAGCGGGAAATCCACCATCGGCAGGATGATCCTGCGCCTCTCCCCAATCACGAAAGGCACAATCACTTTCAACGGAACCGACATCTCGGCTCTCAAGCGGAGAGCGCTGAAGAGGTATCGGCGTGAGGTTCAGGGCGTGTTCCAGGACCCGTTCAGCTCCTACAACCCGATTTTCAAGGCCGATCGCGTCTTCGCGATGATCAAGAACGAGTTCTTCCCCGGGATGAGTAGACCGGAGTGGAGAAACAAGATCGGTCTCGTGCTCGAGGCGGTCACCCTCGATCCAACTCAGGTTTTACACAAGTACCCGCACCAGTTGAGCGGCGGCCAGCTTCAGCGCCTTCTGATCGCTCGCGCTCTCTTGCTCGACATCCAGTTCCTGGTTGCCGACGAGATCATCAGCATGCTCGACGCTTCGACCCGGATCGACGTGCTCAACTTGCTCGCCGACCTCAAGGGAAGAGGCCTTGGCATCATGTTCATCACCCACGATCTCTCGCTCGGAAACTACATCAGCGAGAAGACCGTCATCCTCCGCCGCGGCATGATCGTCGAGATGGGAGCGACGGAGAAGGTCTTTGGTAACCCAACCCACCCGTATACGAAGATGCTTCTCGCCTCTGTCCCCCAGATTCACCGTAAGTGGGAAGAGGTCGCGGAGGAGCTCAAGGTGCCCGACGCGGTGCTCATAGACAAGGAGGCCGCGGCGAAGAAGGCATACGAGACCGTCAGCGAGATCCTGGCGCCCGATGCCGACGACTCGGTGCTCGTCGAGACCGAGCCCGATCATCTCGTGCGCTTCTCGCCCGAGGAGGCGCGAGAAATCGAGCCCTCCGCGGTCGCCGGTAAAACCACATGAGCCAGGTACAGATCCTGGGCCAGGGGAAGATTGAAAACCTCCCCTGGGAAGACCGGCCAGCCGGATGTACTGAACCGGTTTGGCGCTACTCGAAGAACCCGGTCATCCCACGCGACCTCATCCCCAGCTCGAACAGCATCTTCAATAGCGCCATCGTCCCTTACAAGGGTGAATTTGCGGGCGTTTTCCGCTGCGACGATCGCACCCGCCGGATGGTCATGCATCGTGGTTTCAGCGCCGACGCGGTGAACTGGAAGCTCGATCCAGAGCCTCTCCAGTTTGAATGCGACGAGCCCGAGATCGCAGAGTTCGTCTACGGCTACGACCCGCGCNNCGTCTGGATCGAAGATCGCTACTACGTCACCTGGTGCAACTGCTACCACGGGCCCACGATCGGGGTTGGCTGGACGAAGGACTTCGAGAGCTTCCACCAGTACGAGAACGCCTTCCTGCCCTTCAACCGAAACGGCGTCCTCTTCCCGCGCAAGATAGGCGGCAACTTCGCCATGCTCTCGCGGCCCTCGGACAACGGCCACACGCCGTTCGGCGAGATCTTCTACAGCGAGAGCCCCGATCTGACCTACTGGGGCAAGCACCGGCACGTGATGGGGCCGGTCGAGAACTCCTGGCAGGCCACCAAGGTCGGCGGCGGACCGGTTCCGATCGAGACCTCCGAGGGCTGGCTGCTCATCTACCACGGCGTGCTCACTTCCTGTAACGGTTTCGTCTACAGCGCGAGTGTCGCTTTGCTCGATCTGGAGAAGCCCTGGAAGGTGATCGCGCGGGCGAAGCCCTACGCCATCTCGCCGCAGACGCTCTACGAGTGCGTCGGGGACGTGCCCAATGTCGTCTTCCCCTGTGCCGCGCTCTGCGACGCCGATACCGGCCGCCTGGCGATCTACTACGGCGCCGCCGACACGGTGACCGGGCTCGCCTTCGCCTACGTCGACGAGCTGGTCGAGTTCGCGAAGAAGAACTCGCTCTAGGAACTCGAATCGAAAAGAAGCCTTCCGCCGCGCGGTCGCGGTTGCCGGGTGTTCATTTCGCTTCGAGTTCTAGGATCGGCACACCTAGCCCGGCGCCGGTCTGCGTGTGCCGGCCTTCTCAGTTAATCTCTCCGCCTATGGATATGGCGGTGCTTCACCTGTCGATGCTCCTCAAGAGCAAGCTTGTCGATCGAGGCGGCGAGAACCTCGGCCGCGTCGAAGACGTGATCGTCAGACTGGCCGACGGCGCCTATCCGCCGGTGACCGGGCTCAAGGCGCACGTCGCCGGGCGCGACCTCTTCGTCGCCGCCAAGATGATCGCCGAGCTCAAGCCGGGCAGAGTCCAACTCGCCGGAGATCAGCTCAATTTCGGCCGTTTCGAGCGCCGCCGTAGCGAGGTGCTTCTGCGCCAGGACGTTCTCGGACACCGGCTCATCAACGTGGCCGGCGCCCGCCTGGCCAGAGCGAGCGATATCGAGCTGGCCTTCACCGAGGGCTCTTGGCGCGTCGTAGGCGTCGACGTCAGTCTGCGCGGCCCCCTACGCCGTCTTCTGCCCCGGCGGCTCGGAGGCCGTTCGGCGGCGCGCACGCTGCTCGACTGGGGCAGCGTCGAGCCCTTCGTGGGACACGTGCCCTCGTCGAGGCTGCGCATGCGCTTCGGCAAGCTGGCGCAGCTCCATCCGGCCCAGATCGCCGACCTGGTCGAGGCCGCCTCGCACGACGAGGGCGAAGAGATCATTCGCGCGGTCGGCGCCGACCGCGAGCTCGAAGCCGACGTCTTCGAGGAGCTTGATTCCGAGCACCAGGTCGAGTTTCTGCATCAGCGCTCGGACGCGGAGGCGGCGAACGTACTGGCCAAGATGGGCGCCGACGACGCTGCCGACTTGCTGGCCGAGCTCGAGCAGGAACGGCGCGAGCCGGTGCTTGCGCTGTTGCCCAAGACTCAGCAGCGCAAGGTGCGAACGCTGCTCGGTTTCAACCCCTCGACGGCAGGCGGGCTGATGAATCCTGATTTCCTCTGCTTCTCTGAGCGGGCAAGCGTCAAGAGAGCGCTCGACGAGATCAAGAGGTCGACGGTCGAGCCCGAGCAACTGACCGTCGTCTTTACCAGCGACAGCAAGAAGCGGCTTTCCGGAGCGCTCGCCGTCGCGGCGCTCGTCCGCGCCGATCCGGAGGCGCGGCTAGCCGATATCGTCCAGCGCCGACCGATGAGCCTGCACCCGGACGCCGATCTGCCCGAGGTGGCGCGTGAGCTGACCGACTTCAACCTCACCGCGTTACCGGTGGTGGACGAGGACGAGCACGTGATCGGAGTGATCGCCGTCGACGACGTGCTCGAGTTGATTTTCCCGGAGGATTGGCGCCGCCGTTTCAGCGCCTTCAGCAACGAGTAGCGCGCTCCGATCGGGCCCCTTTGCGACCCGCAGACCTCGTGGAATGGCTCTATGGCTGGTAGAGTCCGGGCGGCTCTGATAGTTCGCGTGGAGGTATCCGTGGAATCCGACGACCCTTTGAGTAGCAGCTCCGCGCGCGCCTTTCAGGCACGGTGAGCGAAGCGAATCGCTGACCTCCTGGGCGTGCGCGAGGTGCACGCATGACCGACCGGCGAGGCCGGAGGAGGTATAGCGATTGTCCAAGAGGAAGACTCCCGCGCGTTCCACTCGGCCGCTGAACGCCGCTGCTCGGCCCGACGAGGCGCGCTTCGGCGACATCAAGGGCGCTCTGGGAACCATCCGGCAGGGTGAGGTTCCGCCGCGCCATTCGTGGCGCGGTCGCATCAAGGCTCTGCTTGCGATCATGGGCCCCGGCCTGATCGTGATGGTCGGCGATAACGACGCCGGCGGCGTCTCGACCTACGCGCAGGCCGGACAGAACTACGGCACCAGCCTGCTCTGGGTGCTAGCTCTGCTGATCGTCGTCGTGATCGTCAATCAGGAGATGGTCGTTCGGCTGGGCGCCGTTACCGGCGTAGGGCACGCCCGGCTCGTATTCGAGCGCTTCGGACGCTTCTGGGGCAGCTACTCGGTCGGAGCGCTCTTCGTGCTCAACTTCCTCACCATCCTGACGGAGTTCATCGGTATCACGCTGGCGTTCGAGTACCTGGGCGTGAATCGCTATGTCGTTGTGCCGCTCGCCGCCCTGGCATTGATCGCAATGACGCTCACCGGCAGCTTCCAGAACTGGGAGCGCTTCATGTACGTGTTCATCCTCGCCAACCTGATCGTCATCCCACTTGCCTTTCTCAGTCATCCCCGCGCGGGCCCTGTGTTGCACGGACTCTTGGTTCCCAGCGTCCACGGCGGCGTCAACTCGACCTCGGTCTTGCTCATCATCGCCATCGTCGGAACGACGGTCGCGCCATGGCAGCTCTTCTTCCAACAGTCGAACGTGATCGACAAGCGGATAACGCCGCGCTGGATCAACTACGAACGGGTCGACACGATCATCGGCGCCGTTTTTGTCGTCGTCGGCGCCGCCGCCCTGATGATCACGGCCGCCTTTGCCTTTGACGGAACTTCGCGCCACGGCCACTTCAAGGACGCTCACGGGGTCGCCACGGGCCTCGCTCAAACGATCGGCCGGCCGGCCGCCGTGCTCTTCGCAATCGTTCTGCTCAGCGCCTCGATCATCGGAGCCCAGGCCGTCACGCTGGCAACCTCCTATGCGCTCGGCGACGCCTTCGGGACGCGTCACTCGCTGCACCGCTCCTTCCGCGAGGCGAAGCTCTTCTACGTCATCTTCTCGGGCCTGACGCTACTCGCGGCCGGCGCCGTGCTCGTCCCCCATGCCCCGCTCGGGCTCGTGACCGTTGCCGTTCAGGCGCTGGCAGGCGTGCTTCTGCCGAGCGTGACGATCTTCCTGATCATGCTCTGTAACGACAAGCACGTACTCGGGCCCTGGGTCAACAGCACCTGGCTCAACGTGCTCGGCAGCGTCATCGTCGGAGTCCTCTTCGTGCTCTCGGGCATCCTGGTCGTGACGACCGCCGTGCCTTCGGTGAACGTCCTGATCCTTGCGCTTGTGCTTGGAGCCGTATTGGTAGCCGGTCTCGCTCTTCTCGCTGCGAGAACGTTCTTCTCCCGGCGGCGAGAACCGCCCACAGAGCCTCCTGTGACCGTCGAAAAAGCGAGCTGGACGATGCCTCCACTCGCTCTGCTCGAGAAGCCCGTCTGGTCGCGAGAGCGGCGGCTGGCAATGCGCCTGATGTGGATCTACGTCCTGACCACGGTCGTGCTTCTAGCAGTCAAGGCGGTTCAGCTCGGTCTCGGCCACTAGCGGTTCGCCCGAGCAGGCGCAGACCGAGGACGCCGAAATAGTTCCGGCGCCCTCGAAGAAAGCGCCGCGGCTCAGTCCGCGAGCTCGGCCTTAAGCGCCTTGACCTTCTCGACCAGGGGCGTGAGCTTCTCGTTTGAGATCTCTCCGCTCTCGACGAGCTCGACGACGAGCTTGCCGAGGCTGTCGTACGTCTCCCCCAGCTCGCGCTTCGACTTCATGTCCTCGACACCCTCGCGCGTCTTAGTCGCCGTTTTCTCGGCCACGTTCTTGGCGCGATCCATAAATCCCATCTCTTCCTCCTTCGCTTTGAGCCTGCTGTCTCTCTATTGTCCCCGTGGCGCGCGCTAAAACCAAGTTTCACCTTCTTTGGCCAGGATTCGGGTATCTTCACGGCTCTTGGCCCATAATCACTTCGAACCGGATATCTACCTGGAGTTCGTTCGCAGCGAGGTGCCTCACTACGACGAGCTCGAGGACGCCGTCGCGAGCGCCACCGAGGAGCTTGCCGCGACGAGGGTCCTCGACCTGGGCTCCGGAACGGGCGAGACGGCGCGGCGCGTGCTCGAGAAGCACCCCGGCGCCAGAGTCGTCCTCGTCGACGCATCGGCGGAGATGCTCGAGGCCGCGCGCAGGACACTGGCCGAAGACCGCATCGAGCAGATCGTGGTTCGCGAGCTCGAAGATCCTCTCCCCGACGGGCCATTCGATCTCGTCGTCTCGGCGCTGGCGATTCACCACCTCGAGAGCGCCGACAAGCGGCTCCTCTTCCGCAGTATCCGCGAGGCGCTGGCGGACGGCGGGCGCTTCGTCTTCGCCGACGTCTTCGTGCCGGATGATCCGGCGCGGGCCAGTACGCCTGTCTCCTCGTCCCTCGACCGCCCCGACCGGCTCGACGACCAGCTCGGTTGGTTGAGAGAGGCCGGCCTGGAGTCGCGAGTCGTGTGGTCGAGCGGCGACCTGGCGGTAGTGACAGGCGATCGCCCTGTTCGGTAAACGGATTTCGAGTAAAGGAGAGGCCTGATGGCAGATCGTTCAAATAGCGAAGACGCCGGTCGCGGGCGAGCCGGCCGAGCGCTGCGCGACCCGGTGACCGCGAAACGCATCTTTGGCGAGCGGATCGAGCTGGACGGGGTGACGATCATCCCTGTCGCCGCCACTCACAGCTGCAAGTGCAACAAGAGCGGCGGCGAGAACGGTGAAGGCTGTGGCTTCACCGGCGTCCGACCCGTCGGCCTGGTCGTGATCCGCGACGGTCAGGTCGAGTGGAAGCCGGCCCTCGACTTGAGCCGGCTCGCGCTGATTGCCGCCGCTACGCTCGGCCTGTTCGCCCTCCTACGGCGTCGCTGACAGCGGGAATGTCTCGCGCGAAGCGGTGCTATGAACCGCCTGCGCGGGACTCGGCAATCTGGCCGCGGTACCAGAGTGCACTGCGCTTGGGAATACGCCGTTGCGTCGGATAGTCCACATAGTAGAGACCAAAGCGCTTGGCGTAGCCCTTCTCCCACTCGTAGTTGTCCAGTAGCGACCATACGCAGTAGCCCTTGACGCTGACGCCGTCGGCAATCGCTTGCGACAGCGCCTCGAGATGGCGCGAGATGAAGTCGATGCGATCGGGATCCTCGACAACTTCTTCCCCGCTCCATTCGTCCGGGAAGGCGGCGCCGTTCTCGGTGATGTAGATGTCGATGTCGCCGTAGTCGCGCTTGATCCGAACCAGCATCTCGCGCAGGCCGTCGGGCGTGATGTCCCAGCCCATCTCTGTCAGCGGCAACTGGGTGGGAACGCAGGCCAAGCCCAGATAGGGGGAATCCGGCTTCTGCGTGACGGCCACCCGGTGGTAGAAGTTGACGCCGAGATGATCGACCGGGCTGGAGATCGCTGCCAGATCGCCATCCTCGACTGATTCTTCGAAGCCGAAGCGCTCGTACTCGACGAGCATGTCCTCGGGATATGCGCCCTTGAACACCGGATCGAGGAACCAGCGGTTCTGGAAGCCGTCCCAGATCTGCGCCGCTTTCGCGTCCTCCGGACTGTCGGTGAGCGGGCGCGTGGGATGCAGGTTGGGCGCAATTCCGATCTTGGCGGAGGGGCGACCGGCGCGAAGGGCCTGAACGGCAAGCCCGTGCGAGAGCAAGAGGTGGTGCGAGACGCGTAGGGCGAGCGGCCAATCGTTGTACACGCCCGGCGCCTTTTCGTTACCGATATAGCCCATGAAGGCCGTCACCCAGGGCTCGTTGTGCGTGAGCCAGAGATCGACACGGTCGCCCAGGCGGTCGAACATCGCCGCTGCGTACTCGGCGAAGCGCTGGGCTGTTTCTCGGCTTGCCCAACCGCCCTCATCCTCCAGCGCCTGCGGAAGATCCCAGTGGTAGAGGGTCGGAAAGGGCGTAATACCGCGCTCGAGCAGGCCGTCTACCAGTCGCGAGTAGAAGTCGACGCCCCGCTCGTTCAGCGGGCCCTTACCGTTCGGCATGACCCTGGGCCAGGCGATCGAGAAGCGATAGACACTTAGGCCAAGCCCGGCCATGAGGTCGAGATCCTCCTGCCAGTGGTGATAGTGATCGCAGCTGACGTCGGCGTTCTCGCCGCGCTGAGTGCGCCCCGGCTCGTGGCTGAAGCTGTCCCAGATCGACGGTCCGCGACCGCCTTCATCGACCGCACCTTCGATCTGATAGGCCGAGGTAGCTACTCCCCAGCCGAAATCCTTGGGAAATCCAGGGACGAACCCATTACCACCGTGTGCCGCCACCATCTGTTTTTCTCCTTTTCGGCTTCGGAACCTGTTGCTGACCGCCGAGCGACGCCGGCAGGCGCCGGAGGGCGCCCACGGGAGTCACACAGGCGGAGCGGCCCGCCTGCCGACCTCAGCTCTTGGTCTCAGTTTATCCACGCAAACGTTTTCTGGCTTGAACAACTCCGGCGCCGCTCTCGCCGGGACGAAAGCAGACGAGCTGAGCCGGCACTGTTACAGGTGGAACAGGCAGTCGGTCAGCACAAACTCGGCATCGGTTTATCGTTGCAAACGTTTTCACGGCTCTACGCCCCCGAACGTCTCTCAGCCGTTCACAACCTCTTAAGGCACGTCACCTAGGAGCCGGGCGCCGGTGCAAACCCCTGACGACGGCACTCCGCGGCAATCCCGCCGTTGATGTCCCCCTGGGCCCGACAGAACTCCCGAGCTGCGCTACCGCAGTTCCGAAGCGTGGTACCTCCCAGCGACGACGCGACCGTCACAACGACGCAACCCTTGTTCGAAGGTTCAGACGCGCGAGTCGCGTAGGCGTATGAACCGGCACCGATACCCAGAGCAACCGCGCACGCCATGGCCGCGAGGAAATACTTGTCTCGCGGTCTGAGCGATGCGGCGAGGCGTTGCGCCTGCCCCTCAACCGGCATGAGTAGAACCTTCCCCCGTCGAGCGGGCCCTGTTCGGGGATCTTCCCCGCGGCAGACGATTTGATCTTTCGATTCGCATCTTCCGTCTTCCTGTCGA
>JGI24144J35610_10000269_pt1 | contig 16942 bp, 13 predicted proteins | sample BarGraIncu01121A_FD_35610 | JGI IMG/M metagenome (IMG submission 35610)
GCCTTCATGAATCTAAACGAGATGGTCGCACATACCCTGTACTATCGCACCACCTACGCCGGCGCCACGAGCAACGTCGTCAGCGTTACGGTCGACACTCTCTGAAGGGGATGGGATTAGTATCCTCACAACAAATAGCGAACCTGCCGTTAACCAGTCTTTCACTATTTACGGAACTCTACAAAACGGAGTTAGTGGCACGCCCATCGCAGGCCAAACGATCAACTTGACGTTGACAGCGAAACGAGGTGGATTTGAAACAATCTCTTGGCAACGTTGCCTACGAAACCGACGTTTGATCGAAGACGCTTGGTCGGATATTTGATTTGTCCGAAACCTGAAGCTCACCTATCTAAGCGAGATTATTCTCAAAACTCAACAGCGCATTGATTTCGCAAAGCTGCACGCCGAGATTCCCTGTGTTTTTGATAGATAGGGGCGGGATGGATAGCTCCATTCCAGACTATGCGAGAAAGCTAGCGCGCGGAGTTGTCTGCGATGCGCGGATGTTAACGTGGGATAGAGAAGTTGTGAGATCTCTTGAATGTTTGCGTATAATGAGAACAAACCACAGATGAAAGAAAGCGAATTTGGTGAAGATTGTAGGAACACTATCGTATCCTTCTGGGCAGAGTTGACGACCATTTCTTTAAAATACGTCCAATTACAGGCGAAAATAACCCCAAGGACCGACTAAACGGATATTACTAAGCTCTATACCCGCAGTTTTCGATTCACAGCTTTTTGATCTCAAGAAATTCACCGGCTCGGCTCTAACACTCCAAAAAAAATTCGTCTTATCTATGCGTCTCGAGGCCGAACCTCTCTTCTTCTCTCCATAGGGTGTGGAGATCGCACAAATATCGTCGCTGCTAAAGAGATATTTATTTGTGCGTTTTCGTGGAAACTTCTCTGATAATCTGCAGCAAGACCAAAAGACTGCCTAGTAGACAATCGCAACTATTTTACCGCCAGCGATTGAATCGCCGAAACGCGTGATTTGCACGGTTTCATGTTTTCCAGCCGACAAACAAATGATTGAGCCCCCATTGCGTAAAAAAATACTTCTTTCTAATATGCTTGAAACCAGCTCGCGAGAGTCGTTCAACTATCTCTGAATCCAACACATAATAAGGGTCGTTTTCTTCTGTGAAATCCTTACGTCTAAGGTCTTCGCGTCGGAATAGCATTGTATGGACGATTATTTCGGCTATCGGATTTCCAAAAGTCACAACAATGTTGCCTGATTGCTTCAAGCACCGATACGCTTCGGAAAGTTCTTTGTCTCTTAAAGGCTCTGGAATATGATTCATATTTGCAATAAACGTAACCGAATCAAAAGAAGCATCTTTGAACGGGAAATGGGTAATATCCTCTACAACTTCATCGGGTGCTAAACCAGGGTGTTGGTAAACGTCTATGCCCTTCCCTTTTCCTTTGAGCCACTTATTGACAAAATGATTGTTAGTCACGCAGCCAACATCAAGACAATAGCCATGCACCTCCCGAGCCACATAATCATATCTCTCCGATCGCAATGAGGATAAACCCCCATATAGACGTGAGTCCCCATCGGTCATCGCGTCCCGCTAGCACGAATGCTCGTACTGGAAACGTGATAAAATCTTTCAGCTTATCCCTTCTTGTGCGCAGCATACATCTTCCTAAAACTCGCCTCGTTCGTCACTTCAGATTCGGCTCCTCTGTCGCTCAGTCTTTTTCTATAACCTCTGAAACAGAGCGTTGAGTGTTGCTTGGGGGCGGCGGCAGTTCTTATGGATAACAAGATACATTTAATTGTTTGTAAACAGGATGAGCCCATACGACATATCTGGGCTTCTTTGCTTTTCCCGAATTCACTCATAGAGATGGACAGATAAGTCCGAAATTAGTTTCCGGTGAAAAAAATGTTACTGACTGGCTAGGCTCATGACTTCAATTACGGCACTAGTGGCGCAGGTCGCTAATCAATAGCGGATTGGGGCGTCACTAAGCTCGATCAAGCGTGCTCTCCAGCCGAAGCACAGACAGCTCTTTTCCTAACGCATCCCCCACTTCGTTTAGTAGGGTTATAAACGGAATATAAGCGCAACGCGGAGAACGAGGTGGCCGCTTTATAGACTTTCAGTTTGCCGGGCGCTTTCTCAGATCCTGGCATGCGTGAGCGAATTCATTCCGCTATCACCATCAAGACCTCGCAGAAGGTCCTCCTGTCAGGGTGTTATGTGGACAATCTGTATGATTATTGTGAGCCTTTCAAAATTCGTAAGAAGAAATTGATTTCTTCAGTCGTGAAACCCCTTAGAGCAAGCAAGATGGAAAGGTATATAGCAGCAGATACTCCGACCGATAAAATTATACTTGCGAGTCCCGCTGGATTCCAGAAGAACAGCAGCAAAGAGATTGCAGCCGATGTACCCACGCACTTGATGATGAACGCGGTTCCGATGTCAAACTTGAAGTGCCGAAACGAGTAGCTTGCGGTGAAAGTAAATGCGACGATATATGCAACCAGCGTCGTGATTGCGGCGCCAAGGATTCCGAGATATGGTATCAGGATGAGGTTTAAACCTACGTTCAGCGCTGCAGCGACCATCCATATCAAAGCAGTAACAGGTGTCTTCTTCTTCAGCGTGATGGCTATGATCACAACTTCGTACGCTCCGAGAAAGAGGGCTCCTGCGGCGATAAACGGCACAACTAGGTAGCTGTGCGCAGCGATGTCTGGCGTGGATATTATTGTTAGTATAGGCTTCGACAAAACCGATAACGCGCAGACGCTCGGTATAGCAATTCCAAAATAATACTTCCACGAGTACTGCATAATAGTTCTCACGCTGTGCACCTCGCCTGTGTCGTAATATTTTGCCAGAAGCGCGGGGAAGATGATAATGAACGGCTGCGAGAGCATCGTGATGCTCCTACCCAAGCTGTATGCAGGGGAGTAGTAGCCGACAGCAGCAGTGCCCAGTAAAAGGCCTATAATGTAAACGTCACTCGAATTGGTAATCCAGCCCGATAGACTTGCAGGAAGCAAGGGCAGGCCGAGATGAATATATTCTCGCATGTTCGTAAATCGAGGAAGAACGATACCGATCTGTCGTAATATGAGAAAAACGATGATGGATAGCAGGACAAGTTGCGCAATGAGCAACCCGATAACAGCACCTTGCAACGTATGGCTAGTCAAGACAAAGTAGCTTATGAACGCGACTTGCGAATAAGTTTGAAGGAGGATTAACGCGGAGTATTTTGTTATTTGCTGGAATGTTCTAAAGTAGATAAGAAGAAATGCATTGAGACACGCGATAAAGATGCTTATAGGGAGAAAGAGCGCAACGCCGAGTTCGTTATTGAATGTGCTTATCGCAATTTGTCGCGCAAATGTCATAAACAGACCTGAAATAACTAAACTGACAATAACGACACAGCTTAAGAGGGAGTAAAAAGCTTCCTGAATAGCACGGGCATCTGTCAGACTGGGCAGAAATCGCATCATCGAATTCCCCAGCCCAAGCATCGCTATAGTGGGCATAAGGCCTATCGTTGCCATAAATATGGCCCAGCTGCCAAAATCAGTGATGGTGAGGTTCTTCGTGAGAACTGGAATGAGGATAAGCGCGCCTAATGTTGCTAGAACATTACTGGCACCAGCTAATCCCAGTCGTTGAATTAGGAAATTTTTTGACGGCATTGTTAGTTTAGATAATCTGACAGAGGGGGATTATTCGGCAGATTTATTCGGTCATTTTCTTATTTGTTGAATTGAGCATGTAGGTCACCGTAATAAAATAAATACCTCAGCGAACGGATATTCGAGTTGCTGGCGCGGCGACCGTGCGGCATCTCCTAAAGCGTTCACTCACCCGACATCGCGTAACCGATAGCTCTCTCTTTGTTCCTATCCGGCTTGCGCACAGCTGGTCCCTCAGGCTTCGCCAAAGTCCCGTTTGTTGGCGAAGAAACTGCACCTTTACCTTTACCAAGTCAAGGGAGTTAAGTATAGAGAGACTTTGACCGAGAACGACATTTTACTCGAGTTGACATAAGACGCAGCAAACACTGAGCAAGCGCAGGAAGCGCTCTCCCTTTACGAATGTGTGTCTCTCTTGAACATATCTAAGCGTTAGCTCGTTCCTTGCGGATGCTTATGTCTTGATCGCTTCGTGGGTTTTTACGGCAGCTGCTAAATGTGCTCATATAGCATAGCGTCCCAGTTGTCTAACATTTTTGCCAATTCTGGAGTCCATACGATCTAATATTCTAGCAGCGCTAAGCACTTCGACTCAATGCTCGTTAGCAGAAGTTCAATCTAGCGATCCAAGAGAGCGTTAGAGAGTGTAGCAGTGTCATAAATGGCGCCATAAGCAATATAGTTCTGAGCGCTTCAGTCTGTGGGGAAGCACGAATAGCTTTAGTTCATTTCCTTCGCAAGGCCGTACTGTTTAAATCGAAGGGCATTGTAAATGCCTTGATGCGGCGTTTTTTGTCATTCATCGGTTGCGATTTTCTTACATTTGGATATGTGCCAAGCGCAGGTGGTCGACGTGAACACTACTTGCAGTACCGATACGTCCCCGATGCGGGTTACTTCGTTTAGTGCTGTGGTAGCCGGTGCCCTTCGCGGTCGCGTTCTTGTCGGCGTTTGCCTATGCGGCGCTTTTCTCGCGACATTTGCCTGCTTTATATTTCCGAGAGATTCCGGATCGGGTGCCCTATTAATGGTAAAATTTGTCTTGACGGCCGGTCGCGGTACAGCGGATTGAGGCCGTGGGCTGGGGAGGTAGTGAACTTAACGAGGGGCTCGTTGTATTCGTATAAGCGGGGTTTCCGCGTGGCTGGTGCGGTGGTCCGACGCAGCCTATAAACTCTCATTTCTACTCAAGGTTCACCACCGTGGACTTCGTCTTGTTCGTGGTTGGGGCTCACGTGGCGGTATCCGTTGATGAAAGCAAAGTTTTGGAGATTTGTAAAAAAATCACAATTTTAATATCAATGGCGTGCATCGCAGGAGTGATGGTTTATAGACGATTGACAGTTAATATGCTTCTCAAGTTGTTTGGCAAAGGCTATAAAGATCAGTATCTTAGAATAAAAAGCCTAACGAACGCTAGCGAGCTTATGCAATTCCAAACCGACCATATAGCAGCGTTACTGTTACACGCCGACAGAAATGTGCCCTATTACTCGAATCTCTTCTCTGACGAAGGATTCTTAAATGGGGGTGAATTTAGTCCCTCAGCCTTTGAACGAATACCGCTGCTTACGAAAAAGATTGTCCAAGAGAAGCTTGCAAATTTGACCGCAACCGATATCCAAAAACGAAAGTGGTTTTACGTCCTCTCTGGAGGTTCGACGGGAGAACCAACCCGGTTCATTCAAGATAACGTTTTTACTAAATGGGGCCACGCAACCAGTCATTACTACTACGACGACATGCTCGGGATTAATGAACTAGCTGCCAAGAAAGTGTTGCTATGGGGCGCTCCGCGAGACACATTTCGCGGGACGATTGGAACTAAGGCAACAATCGAAAATTGGTTAAACAACACCGTAGTTTTGAACAGCTTTCGGATGACGCAAAACGATTTGGAACGTTTCATACGCATCATAAACGCGCGCAAACCGGAGCTAATCAGGGGCTATGCAGGCCCGTTGTATGAGTTGTGTAACTACGCCGAAAGCAAGCAAATAGCCCTCCATACGCCGAAACGACTGGTAAGCGCAGCAGAGACGTTGACTAAGGAGATGAGAGAGATGATGGAGGGCGCTTTTGGCACAAAAGTATACAACCACTATGGGGCGCGAGAGATCACGAATATCGCCGGAGAGTGTAGAGACGGGCGCATGCACGTCTTTTCGTTTTGGAACTATCTTGAGGTATTAGACGAGAAAAATCGTCCGGTGCAAACAGGACAGGAAGGAAAAGTGGTGCTAACAAACCTATTCAATTGTTCTATGCCGCTCATCAGGTACGAGATAGGTGATACTGCAGTCCTTGGACCTAAGAAGTGCACGTGTGGCAACCCACTGCCGACGCTAGAAAAATTAACCGGGCGCATCATAGAACGTTTTCTCCTTGACGATGGAACTATAATCCCCGGAGAGTACTTCATCTATCTCATTGGCATTGTCTGCAACAGAGAGCACATCAAAAGATATCAAGTTATACAGGCCGATTACAAAGAGATAGAAATCCTCTACGTCCCAAAGGGCGAGCTAAGTGATTCTGAGAGAGGGGACATTGAGTCGAAAATCCGCATAGTCATGCCAGGCTGCATCGTAAAGTGGCGTCGTGTTGATGATATACCTGCAACCGAGACAGGGAAATACATAGCTACCAAGTCTTTAGTATGGAACTGAGAACGCAGTTACCACTCATCCAACGTGCACGCTCTCATATTCAGATTACAGCGCTCGTGTCCGAGGAAGCAATTAAGCGTGTTTTCAAAATTAGGGCGCTTTTTTTGACGAGATCAAATGATAAGCAAGAACGTTCGTCAAAAAAGCACATAAGAAGCTTGGTTAAAGACGTGAAAGAAATTCAGATTCGCATAGTAATTACGTGCGTATTCCCTCCGTTTTGGCCAACTATGCCCCTATATCTCTCTACAGCAGCCGTGAAAGAGTATCGCTTGTTGACCAAAGCAACCCCTTTTTCGACGACTTCAGCCATTTCGTCTTCTGAGCCTGCTAGAATTTGGGAGACGCTTTTGGCGATGCACTCAGGGTCGGTCTTCGAAAGGACAAATCCTGTCTCGCAATCTTTGACTATATCTACAACGCCGCCGATGGCAGGAGCGAGCACAGGTGTGCCGCATGCCATCGCCTCGAGCAATGTCGTGGGTAAAGCTTCACTCCACGTAGGAAGGACAAGGAGCTTCAACTGATTCAAATAATCTGGCAAATCATCTCCGATCCAACCAGTGATGGTGATATCGGCGCCCAAACTTTCCCTGATCTTTTTACATTCTTCTGCTACCCAGCTCATAAGGGCCCCCGAACCCCCGATTAGAAACTCTGTGTCCTTATTCTCCTCTAGAATTAGGGGGATAGCTTTGACGAATTCAACTATCCCTTTTTGTTGTCTAAGCCGCGAGATGAAGCCGATCACGTTCCTACGTTCAGCCAGCGGTTTGGTAACTTTGAAGCGAGATGTGTCGATAAATCGAGCTCCATTCGGAAGAAGTTTTTGGGGGTATTTATCTAAACCGTGCACTTTGATGAGGGACTCGGTTATAGGGGAGATGCCATCCAAAAGTCTAAAAACCAGTGGGTACTGCTTTTCAAGGATTTTTCCTTGCAGTGTGACCTCTTTTGCTGTGCTGACAACTTCGACCGTCCTCTTTTTCAGGATTTTTGCCGTAATGAGCGGCAGCAGATGATTCGGAAAAGCCGCATAAAAGAGGACGACGTCCACTTCGTGGCGTCTTCTTACAAGCTCGATACTTAACATTGGTTGCACCGCAACAGTTTTGACGAGCATCAGGATCGCCGAGTAAAAAGTGGGCTTGACGTCTTTGAGGGCGTGCAGGCTGATGCCGATGTCGACAAGGGTCACCTTTTCCGAAGGGCGTTTGATTCTCTGAGTATTCCCGTCTATGATCAACACGCTGTCGCATATGGCATCCAAGATCTTTGCTATGTCCGAAAGGAACCTATATGTGACCGGGGAAGCCCACGGAAAGGAGACTACTGCAACTCGCAGTCCTTCACACCCGTCTGACCGCAGCTGGAGCTGCTTCTGCGAATGCTGAGCCCCTCTAACCTCTTCTAGAGCATCCACGGATGGGCCTCGCTTTTCATCAAACAAATCCCTTACAACGCCGTTTTTTCTCGTTGTCGAGCGGACGCGTGTTAAGGACGCGCTCTTTGTTGCCTCTCGTTTGGGGTACGCCGTCTTTTTAACTATAAACGCTGTAGCTTCGATATTTTTCCCAGGTGTGCTTTCGCATCTGTTATTTTCGTGCGTTCCATCTTCTTTCTTGTTAATTATCTCTTGTTGTTGTCGTCACTCTTGATTTAAAGCAACCGCTGCTAACTTTGTGTACGCACTGGTTTTTACAAAAGGGATAGTGGTGGTGCGTTGTTGAGGGGCCGTTGCGCCCGTCTATCAGGGCCATCCTTCGTTAGTATGTATCGCGGGCAAGTGGAACGATTGTCGGTTTAGTCTAGCTCTCGCTCTTCTGTGCCATTTTTGCAGCGCCGCGCATTTAGCCGTGCGGTTCACGCAAAGCCCAGACGAGGATGTTTAATAGGGAATAGCAATTAAAGCATGCGAGGAATTGGCATTGGGCGCGTCATGCGATAACCGCAAAATATGTGTTTCAGTCAGAATCGCTCTGTCGTAGCAGACTATTTGACGCGACGCATTTGCTGGCCTGGATGGCGAACGTGAATGAAGTCTTAGCAAAATCAGTTGTGGCCAGAAAGTGAACATCTTTAGAGCCGCGACCGCTTGAAGCGGCCTGGGGAGCATGTAACAAACAGGTAACACTCGATCACGGTATGGGTGCACGCGATAGCTTAGGACGATCATGTCGACGTATCTACGCCTCTATGACTATCGCGGGCTCGACACGCTACACCCCATCGAAGCTCGCTGTTAGGCGTACTGTCACGCGAATCAGAGGCTATATAGTTAAGATCTTAGCGTGCTTCGCTAAGGGATTCTCTACGGGCCGAGGGCGCGCGCGGGGAACGGTGGTCACAAACTTCGTAAAGGTAGCCTTTAAGAGGTTGCCGCTCACTATATTTGGTGGTAAGTTACAGTACAGAAATTTCGTCTTCTTGCAAGACCTGGTCGCTGGAACGTTGCCGCGCTTAATAACGTGGCCGTGAATCAAATGTGCAACATGGAGGCTTAGTCCAACCACCATGAAGGAGATCGCCGAGACGGTCCAAGCTCTCGTCCCGCGCGCTTATCGAATATAAAGAAGCGACCGGAGACTACGGTGGTGTTTTCGTTTCCGCTTTGAAGCAAACAAGAACTCGGCTGGAAACCTTAAACGGAGTTTGAAGACGGATAAAGGAGATGCGTCGAGTGGCACCAAATGGCGGCTTTGAGATTAGTGCACCTAAAGGATCTGAGCATCTGGAATCCATATCCTCAGAAATGATTGATAACGTTCCAACGCTCCCTACTTTTTTCTCGACGCATCAGTTGTAACTGAGGTCATCCATTTGCAGGCGCTGGGATCTGTTTGAATCAACCGCTCTGGAAGCATGGCACAGCGAAAAAGCAATGGTCTTAAGTGATATTGAATTAGAAGAGGTCGCAGAAAATGCGAAAGGCCTTGTTAGACAAAAGTTCACGAGGATGGCTGCAACAGAACGGTGTAAAAGAATCCTTGAAGAAATTCTTCTGGACATACGGCACCATACAGGTTACCCTCAAAAGCTGGTTTATCTTTATTATCGCCTCACTTATTCTAGTGGATGTCGTCATAGTGCTCGACATTCCATTTGTACGCCCGATTTGCGGGTTTCTTTTCTTCACCATAATACCAGGATTGACGATAATTTATGCGCTGAAATTAACGAAGATTGGGCTTCTTAAGACCGGCATAATGGCCGTCGGGTTGAGCCTCCTCTTTTTGATATTTGCCGGGATTTTTTTCAATGAAGTATACTATGCTGTAGGCATTACTGATCCACTCAGTGTTCCGTATCTGCTCCCCTCATTGTCTTTCGCGCTATTCCTGCTGGCCATCGTTGCCTATCGTTTAAACAGTGCAGATCGGCTGTTTTTTACCGTTCCAACTCTGCCGTCGCTTCTAAACGAAAACGGCGACTTACCTTTACTGCTGATCCCGTCGCTCTTTCCGTTTTTGGCCGTCTTTGGAACATATCTGATGAATACGCAGCAGAATAACAGCATCCTCATAGCACTGTTTCTGTTGATTCCATCATATGTTGTCGCACTCGTCGTCCTTCAAGGCAGGCGGAACCTAGCACCAGTCGTATTCCCCGTAACTATACTCATGATAAGCAGTGCTCTGCTGCTTATGACGGGGTTAACCTCAAATTACCTCGTCGGGGCAGACGTGCAAAACGAATATCTCGTGTATCAGCAGGTGGTAAGTGCGCAGCATTGGAGTATCGTTACGAATATTGGTTTCAACGAAGCGCTGGCTGCCACAGTAGGCACCTCGTTGCTGCCAGCAGTGTACCAACTGATTACCGGCATAAGTGGGGTCTATGTGTTCAAGTTGCTTTTGCAGCTTATTTCTGCAGTCACGCCGCTTGTGGTATACGTCATCGCGAGAAAGTATCTTGCCGATATATACGCGTTCCTTGCCTCTTTTCTCTTCATGGCGCAGCTCCAGTTCATCGTGAATATCCAAAGCGCAGTGCGTGAAGAAATCGCGCTTCTTTTCTTCGCTTTGGCATTTATGGTTTTGCTTACTGATGACCTAAGGGCGCAGCGAAAGACGCTACTCTTCTTGTTGTTCGCCACCGGCGCAATATTGTGCCACTACACAACTGGTGGAGTATTGATCCTAGTCCTTCTGATAGCTAACGGAATCGCAGTGGCGATAGCTGGGTATTATCGATTTGCGCGTCGCGATGATGCACGCGACTTAGCCGAACCTGTTATCACATTTACGATGATCGTAGTTCTGCTTGCCATATTTTTCGTTTGGTATCAGCAGCTAGCGCAAGCAACAACTGTTACTGATTTCTTAAGCGTAATGGCACTCAAGTTTTCACTGTTATTCACTCAGGAGGCCCGGTCACCAGGGATCCTTAATGCGGTCGGGACGGGCGTCCAATCACTACCTCAAGCAGTAAGGGATTACACGTATGACCTGGTATACGTAATCATCGGGCTTGGCGTATTGGCCATGCTTTTTGAGAGAAAGACGAAGCTGTATGGTAACCGCTACGCGTTTCTGGCACTTACATCGGTCATCATGATCGTGTTATGGCTGGTCATCCCGTATTTGTCACATTACTCGATACTGAGGGTCTTTCAGGTGTTGCTCGTTCTCTTAGCAGTTCCGTTCTTCATAGGCATATTCGCAATCCTTAAAAGACTGAAGATAACGAAGCAACGCTACCTCTTATCAGCTGTGCTGATTATATTGCTCGTCCAGTATACGGGCTCTTCATTGCTTACCGATCAAGCCTTTGGCATTCCAGGATCGATCGTATTGAACAGATCAGGCACTCCATGGGATTTGTATTACTTATATAACCAGGAGATTATCGCTGCGCAGTGGCTGAACAGTAAATGGGTTGGGACTAATAACGTTACGGCGGACCATGCGGGGAAATATCGCCTTGAGGCAGGAGGAGTCCAGTCGAAAATAATTGACTTCGGCTCGCTTGGTTGGACGACCGCCCCTTATGTTTATCTACAGTATGCAAACGTGCGCGGTTTTTTTGGGTCTCAGAATGTGAGCAGCACGGGAGTCACGCAACCACTCACATATACCTCCGATGCACAGGTCGTGACCCGGATCTCGACGGTTTTCAGCACGAAAAGCAAAATCTATGAAAACGGGAGATCTACAATTTATGCATAGATCGATCGAGATCCAGTTGTACGCGTCACTGGCAGCCCCAGTTCTTGCCACCATTAAGTAGCCCACGAAGCTCGTCAGATACAATTTGATGTCAAACGGATCGTAAGACAAAACACAAAGGTGGATAGGTGCGTATGGCCTCGCTGCCGCCACAGAAATGCTACTATATTTACGCGTCTATTTGCTCCATGTTAAGAATCGTTACTCTTCAGAGTCTAATCGTGGCCATATCAAAACGTTGAATCATCGTTGTTCGCTGCCATTCAGCACATTCGCCTAATAAACCTCTCGACGCACTGCGGGAAACGAGCATACTCGGGGCGCTTTTATACCTATTCTTCGCGTTTATTGATAAACAGTCTGACTTTGGCTGACCACATAACCCTCACCGAGGCGCAGCGCTTTGTAACAGTCCTCTCGCGTTGACGTTTGTTCCATTGCTATTTGATCTTGCTTAACGTTTTGAGCTCGATAGCTTGCTCGTTTTCATCATCATTTAGTCCCTCGTACTCGCTGAACTGACGAAGCCATCTATGATTAATATAGCGTAGAGCTACGTTTTCTTAAACGAAAGATCAAACGAGAGCAAGTTTCGATTAGATCATATAATATATTTTATAGGTTCAAGCAAGGCGCTCAGCAATGAATAACAAAGGGCTTGAATCGGATGGTGCGTGCGATCAGCTGAATAATGTTGATGCTTCGGTTCCTCGTTATATCAAGGTTATTCTTAAGATTCGCACGCTCGAATATTTTTGGTCTCCCCGTGTTAGACGAAGGTGAACCCTCTATTCTGCCACTCATCTCAAGATGCGAAGCCTGTAAACGCATAGTTAGTTTAAGTCCGACAGTAATGCGTTGCGGCAAAAACGCTCTGCAAGCCAACTTATATGACGCGTCATTTGTTCGCAGCTCCCACTCCTTTGTAGGTGAATCCCGTCTCCGCAACCGCTTCAGGGTCGAAGATCCGTCGCCCATCCACGATGATCTTAGTGCGCATCATTTTGTTCATTCGTGACAAGTCGAGGCCGTCAAAATCACTGTGCGCAGTCATCAAGACAAGCGCATCTGCGGAATCAAGCGCCTCGTAAGCTGTCTTTTCTGGTGTTGCATAAGTTTGTAAGATATGCTTTTCTATGTAAGGATCAACAAGATGAACTCTAGCCCCCCTCTTGTTGAGCTCGGCAACCAGCACTCCACAAGGGCTCTCTCGGTAATCCCCGATGTTCTCTTTATATGAAAACCCGAGGACGGCAATCTTCGAATTTTTTAACGCTTTTTCGTGCTCATTAAGCGCGTCAACAAGCAGCGTTAGGATGTGGTAGGGCATCGAGTCGTTGATCGCCCGGCCTGCTGTTATCACCTGTGGATGATATCCCAGCTCTTCAGCCTTCTGCACGAGATAGTAGGGGTCAACAGGCAGGCAGTGGCCACCGACGCCAGCTCCAGGGTAATAGACGTTAAAATTCCACTTGGTCGCCGCGGCATTGATGACGTCCATGATGTCGATGTGCAGGCGTTCGAAGATCATCGCCAGCTCATTCATGAGGGCAATGTTAAGATCTCGTTGAATGTTTTCGATGACCTTCGCCGCTTCTGCCGTCTTTATATTCTTGACCGGCACAACGTCCTTTGCATTGCTTTGATAGAGTCGTGCTGCCAGGGCAGTCCACTCAGGCGTAATTCCCCCGACAACGCGGACGATATCACCGATGTCGTGCTGAGGATCTCCGGGGTTATAGCGTTCGGGACAGTACGCCAGACCAAAGTCGGCTCCTGCCGTCAGTCCTGACTGCTCAAGTATCGGTTTGAGTACGTCTTCGACTACGCCTGGATAAACCGTTGATTCCAGCACCACGAGCTTGCCGCGGTCCAACCCCCGAGCGATTCCTTGACCGGCGTCTACAATATATGACAAATCAGGTTTTTTGTCGGAGGTGACTGGGGTTGGCACCGTAATAATGATTGCGTCACTCTTCTTCGTGGCTTCTGCCGTGTCTGTTGTAGCTTCCAAGTTCTTGCTCTGAACGACTCGGCTGACCCTTTCATCGATGTCCAGGTCTTTGAGATAACAGCCACCACGATTAATCAATTCAACCTTCTTTGGCGTCCTGTTCACGCCGATGACGTTGAAGCCGTGTTCGGCAAAATTCACGGCAGTCGGCAGCCCGACATACCCCATGCCTATAACTGCGATGGTCGCCGATTTGTCCCTAATTTTTTGCTCTAAGTTCATGCTCAAACCACCTGACCGTCTCTTCAAGTTCATCTTTGAAATTCCCATGCGGATTATACCCGAATGATCGTGCCTTTGAGATATCAGCAAGCGAGTGTTTTATATCCCCTGGTCGCGGCGCAGCGTGCTCTGCCTCAACGTTTTTTCCGGTCAATTCGTTGATACGTGTTACTAGCTCGTTGATGGTGACGCGTCGCCCGCACGCGATATTAAACGCTCCTGTTTGTTGAGATTCGCACGCGAGAATGTTCGCATCGACCACGTGTCTCACGAACGTGAAATCCCTGCTCTGTTGACCATCTCCGTAGATGACAGGCGACGAGTGGCTCAGTATCGCAGTGATAAATTTTGGGATCACCGCCGCGTACTGCGACTGGGGGTCTTGTCGTGGTCCAAACACGTTAAAGTAGCGCAGCGAGACGGTTGGTAGGCCATAGATCTCGCAGAACACCGTGCAGTAGAACTCACCTGCCGCCTTCGTCACCGCATAAGGCGATAGTGGATTGACTGGCATGTCCTCTCGCTTGGGCAGCTCGGGCGTATCACCATACACTGACGATGACGACGCATAAACTACCTTTTGTATGCCTACATCCTTAGCCGCAATCAGAACCCGCAGCGTTCCCGTAATGTTCGCCTCATGCGAGGCTAGAGGGTCTTTAACGCTTCGCGGAACGCTCGGAAGGGCTGCTTGATGAAATACGTAATCATAACCTTCAAAGATCGTCGCCAGATCGATTGTCGTGATATCGCCTTTGATAATGTGTAGGTTTTCCCTTGTCAGATGAGAGACGTTTTCAAGCTTCCCTGTGGACTTGTTATCGATAATGGCGACTTCATTGTCCTTTATCAGCCTCTCAACCAAGTGGCTCCCTATAAAACCGAGGCCACCAGTGACGATCACACGCTTTTTTTTCATTTCGGATCTCGCTCTAGTCGTTAAAAGGAATTGCAGGTCAAAAGGGTGTCGAGTGTTTGATACCGATAGTAACTAATATTTAGTTAACCTTTTGTCTTGGAAGTGCCCCATTCATCCGCTTTCTAAATCTTTAAAGCCGCGATCTTAACAAAAAACACGCATTTTATATCGCATCTCGGCGTTTATCAAAAAAGAACCTGGTANTTGAACNNTATGATCATCACCGAAACGCAGCGTTTTGTGTACATCTTGCTTGCGCTTACCCTTGGGACCATNACTGCCTTAGTTTTGCTTAATGTTTATGCGGTCGAGATCTTTCTCGTACTCTTAATCATCGAATTTCTCGTCCTCGTNGAGCTTACAAAGCCGTCTGTGATCAACGCAGCGTGGAGAAAAAATATCGTCGTTTTTATAGTGATTTGCGTCATCGTGTTTGCCATCATCCTCTATCAGAGAACGGCGACCATCTTACAATGAAAAATTTACCCAATAAGAGCAGTGCGACAGGTATAGTTCTGCGTTATCTTCACACAATTGATTCAGCGCTTGTCCGTCTGTTGAAGTTTGCCGCTCATATCGTAGTTACAGATGAAGGCTTACTGGGCTTGATTTAAAGTCCAGATGGCAATGATAAGTTCATTTAAATTTATATATATTATTTTATAAATATAATTAAATATATTTATTGCGATTAATTATAGCAATGTAAGAACATCCTTGTGACAGAGATGTAAGCAGGAGCATTTACTAGGAGTATCGTAGCCTGTCCGTCACGCTAAACCTACGATGGCAGACTACTTTTGTTACCATTTTGTTACCATTTTGTTCCACTTTTGAAACCTTTAAGTACCGGCCAGTGTTGCGGTTCTCTTCGGTCCAAAAGTACCACATCAGTCGTGTTTAGGAGTCGCTGGCCTTTCGCTACCCTCACTTCATCATCATTACGAAATGTTAACGCAGGTAGCTCTCGCTAAGCCTCTCGATAGATGTGCGCATACATCGCAAACAGCTTGTCAGTTAGGACCGTTGACAGATCCNGCGTCTCCAATTCGCCACGCGTCCGACTCAGCACGTCGCTAAAGAACTCGACCTTCTTGCGACTGAGAGGTAATATCTGTCGTACAGCACCTCAAGCTCCATCGCGCGAACATTGTCGATCTGCTCCTTGAGATCCCGTTCCTAGTTGACTAGGGTCGTCTTGCTTACGCCAAGTTCATCAGCTATATGCTCTTAAGCGGGAGCCCCCGTCTCCGCAGCTCAATAAAANGCGCTTTTGTTTTATTGTCCTTTATAACGCGTACGNTGATGCACCGAACGATATACCTTCCAGTCGTCACATTGTAANGGTGACTTTACACCGACCGACAAAAAGGAGCACGAAGTTTACTGAACGCCCCTACAGCCTTGTTCTAGTAACAGCACGTAAGCAGCCTTTTTATACTAAGTTTCACGATTATTTTTCAGGATTGCAATTCCGTCGATCACATTTAAACCGAGGCAGACATGCGCAGTTTTAGCCATAAATCTCTCATCGCGTGTATCGCGTTAGTCATGATGCTCCTTATCCCGAATACCGCCGCAGCACTGGACTTGCCGTGGCACACGCAGGTAAGCCCTGAGCCGAGCGGCACGTTTGATTTCCCGGCCCAGCTCGCGTCCTTTGCCTCGCTCGCCTCCACCTCAAACGGCATCATCGCCAACGTGACGCAGGGCAACTTCACCAACGCCAAAACGCTCCTTTCTACATACAACCGAACGATTGACGATCTGAACGCCGCAACGAACAATCCCCAACAAAACGCGACGATCGCTGCCATAACCGCCTCCCGTGACGATTACACGTCCCTCATCAGGAACGCCCAGCGCTATAACGACCTCTACGCCAATGAGTCGGCCCTCATCTTTACCGATCCCCTCAGCAATGGCTCGATTGCGAACGCGCTCGAGATGAAAGCGCTCAGTGGCACGCTCGATGGACTTGTAAGCACCATCAATGGGCGGAATGCAGATATCTATGGAATTGCGGTAGACAACGGCCTGAACCTTTCGCTTTACGGCAACCGCACGGCACTCTACAAGGCGTATACAACGCAGGTGGACAGCCGCCTTTCCAACGTCACCGCAAGCGTGTTTCAGACGCCAACCCTCACGCTGAACGGCACCAAGGGCAGCGTCGTCTACGGCGATAGCTTCGTGCTCGCGGGCGGTCTGCAGAGCAACCTGACGGGGGTAAAAAACGGCTCCGTTGAACTCCAC
>JGI24144J35610_10000278_pt1 | contig 16559 bp, 14 predicted proteins | sample BarGraIncu01121A_FD_35610 | JGI IMG/M metagenome (IMG submission 35610)
ATGTCGACGCCGAGCTTGGCCGCGTAAGCGGGGTCCATGGCGTGCTCCGCGTCGATGTACGCCGCGATGCCCCCGAGGCGCTGCGCCTCGGCGACGATGTGAAGGGCGAGCGTCGTCTTGCCGCCCGACTCGGGGCCGTAGATCTCGACGATGCGCCCCCGGGGCACGCCGCCTATGCCCAGCGCGGCATCGAGCGCCAGCGAGCCGGTCGGGATGGCGGGCATCGCACCGATGTTCGCGTGCTCACCCAGCCGCATGAGCGAACCCTTGCCGAACTTGCGCTCGACCTGCTCCTTGGTGATCTCGAGTACCTTGTCGACCTGCTCGCGATCCATGCGCGTTGGCTCCTTTGCCGCTTCGTGGCCGCCGCCGAGAATGCGGCGATCCTGCTCCTGTGAAACTATACGAACACGTGTTCGATGTCAATCCGCCGACCGTGCCGGCTCCCTACCGGGCGAGGCGCACCACCGCGATCTCGCGGTACTCAGGTCCGGCCGGTCGCACCGTGCTCGAGAACAACGTAGCCGAACGTACTGACACGACCCCGTCCGGTCCCTTACCTGCCGCCTCGATCAGCGCCGAAGTCGCCGCGATCGGCTCCGCGTCCGCGCGTCGCCTCGATCGCGTTCGCGCGAGCGTGACGTGCGGGCGCAAGGGCCTGCGGGAGTCGATTGCGACCTGCGGGAAGGCGGTCATGAGCGCATCGCGCAGTGCGAGCAGACGGCCGCCCGGGTCGTCGAGGGTGGCCCACAGCATCGTCGCAGCGAGGGGTGACGGCACGGCGACGACTCCTGTCAGGCTCAGGTCGAAGGCGGGTACGGCCGACGCCGCCTCGAGCAGTCGCCGGCGTGCGGTCGCGATGGGGTCGTCGTCGAGGTCACCCAGGAATGNGACCGTGATGTGGAGAGCGGTCGCGGCGACCCACTTCTCCCCCGCCCACGCGGGCGCATCGGCCAGAAAGCGTTCGCGAGCCGACAGGAGGGTGCGCACCACACCGCCGGGCAGCGTCAGCGCGAGGAAGCAGCGCGGAGGCACGGCGGACCGCCTAGGCGTCCGGCAGTGCGCGCCGCAACAGGTCGAGCGCCGTCATCACGGAGCGCTCGCGCACCGCAGCCCGGTCCCCCGGGAAACGGCGAAGCTGAGCCACGGCGCCGTCGGGACCGGCGATACCGAACCAGACCGTTCCCACGGGCTTGTCGGGGCTCCCACCTTCGGGCCCGGCGATCCCGGTCACGGAGACGGCGAAATCGGCGCCCAGGGTGTCGCGCGCTCCTGCCGCCATGGCACGGGCGACCGCGTCGGAGACTGCTCCGCACGCGGCGATCAGCCCCGGGTCGACTCCGAGGAGCGTGACCTTGGCCTCGTCCGCGTAGGAGACGGCGCCTCCGAGGTAGGTGGCTGACGAGCCGGGCACCTCGGTGAGCGCTCCTCCGACCAGACCACCCGTGCACGACTCGGCCGTCGCGACCGTCGCTCCCGCCGCACGCGCACGCGCCAGGACGGTCTCAGCCAGGCTGGATCCGTCGGTCGAGTAGCAGGCGTCCCCCACGGAGGCCGCGATCGATGCGGCGACCCGGTCGAGCACGGCCGATCCGGCGCCGCGGTCGAACAGCACCACCCTTACGTCGCTCGGCTTGGCGAGCAGGGTCAGTTCGATGTCGGCCCGGCCGGCGAGGACATCCTGCGCGGCCATCTGCAGATCGGACTCGGAGATGCCGGTGCAGCGCAGTACGCGTGGCTCGACAGCGCCGGTGCCCCAGGATGCGGCGAGCGCGTGGAGCAGNGGGCGCATCTCGTGCGGCGGCCCGGGCAGCAGGACGAGCGCCCCCCTGCCGGTCGGGACGACCTGCCCGGGAGCCGTCCCGCGAACCGCGGGCAGGACGGTCGCTCCCTCGAGGACATCGGCCTGCCGGAAGATGCGTTCGGCCGCCCGCTCGTCGGTGTGCCGCGCGGCGGAAGCACGCAACGTGTCAACGAGCAGGTCGTCCCTGCGCAGACACAGCCCGAGCGCTTCAGTGGCCGCCTCTCGCGTGACGTCGTCGTGGGTGGGTCCGAGGCCCCCGGTGACCACCACGAGGTCGTAGGCGNCGCTACAACGCTTCAGCGCGGCGGTCAGCGACGCCTCGTCGTCGGGCAGGCTCACGGTCTCGCCGACCTCGATCCCCGCGCCGAACAGCACGTGCGCTATCTCGGCGGTGTTCGTGTCGACGGACAGGCCGCGGACGAGCTCGGTGCCGACCGTGAGGATCGCGGCGGTGGCGAACGCGGTCATCGCAGCGAGTCTCCCTCGCTCGTCCCGTGGGCCGGCTCGGCGAGGTTCGCGCTCCACGGTCCGGCGATGACGTCGCGGGCGTGATAGAAGTACTGGGCCGCTGAGAGAACCGTCAGCCCGAGGGCCAGCGCCATGACGACCCAGGAAGCGGCGTTGATCAGCGAGGTCCAGGGCGCGAAGATCGGCGCCGTCTTGAGGATGAAGGCCACGAGCGCGACGATCTGGAAGACCGTCTTGACCTTGCCCCAACGCGACGCGGCGATCACCACGCCTTCCGCCACGGCCACCATGCGCAGACCGGACACGATCAGCTCGCGGCCGATGATCACGATGGCGACCCATCCCGGCAGGCTGCCGATCTGGACGAGGCCCACCAGCGCGGCCGTGACCAGGAGCTTGTCNGCGAGCGGGTCGATGAACTTGCCGAAGGTGGTGACCTCGTTGCGGCTGCGCGCGACGTATCCGTCGACGGCGTCCGTGGCCGCCAGCACGGTGAAGACCGCCGCGGCGAGCCAGGGGCGCCANTCGTCCCACGCCGCCGGAGAGCCGAACTGCCCCAACAGGAGCACAAGGAACACCGGTATGAAGGTCATCCGGAGCAGCGTGATCGTGTTGGCCAGTCCGAGGCGCTGCATCTAGCGGACCTCGCCGATCAGGTCATAGCCGAGCGTGTCGACCATCTCGGCCGAGACGATGTCGCCGACCGCACACTCACGGTCGAGGAACACGAAGCCGTCGATCTCAGGCGCCTGACCCCGGTGGCGGCCGAACGTGCGACCTTCCTCGTCGACTCCCTCGACGAGCACCTCCAGCGTGCGGCCGACGAGGTCGGCGACGCGCTCGGTGCCGATCGCGTCGGCAGCGTCGCGCAGGCGCTGGGCGCGCGCGATCCGGGTGCGGTTCGACACCTGGTCGGGCATCTCCGCCGCCGGAGTGCCCTCTTCAGCGGAGTACGGGAAGACGCCGACGAAGTCGAGGCGCGCGTCGCGCACGAAGTCGAGGAGCTTCTTGGCGTCCTCGCGCGTCTCGCCCGGGAAGCCGGAGATCAGCGTGGTGCGGAGCGTGACGCCCGGGACGAGGTCACGGATGGCGCCGATGAGGCGCAGGTACTCGGGAGCGTTGCCGCGGCGGCCCATACGGCGCAGGACCTCGCGCGACGCGTGCTGGAGTGGCATGTCGAGGTAGCGGCACACGACCGGCGAAGAGGTCATCGCCTCGAGCAGGTCCGGAGTGATCTCGTCGGGCTGCACGTACATGAGCCGAAGCCACGCGAGGCCTTCGACCGCCGAGAGCATGCGCACCAGGTCGGCGAGCGCGGGCGTGTCGGGCAGGTCATGGCCCCACGAGGAGATGTCCTGGCCGATCAGGATCAGCTCGCGCGCGCCGCCCGCGACCAGCGCACGGGCCTCGGCGACGATGTCGCGGGCGGCACGCGATACGTACGGTCCCCGTATCGACGGGATGATGCAGTAGGTACATNCGCGATGGCATCCGTCCGCGACCTGGAGGTAGGCGGACGGCCCGGGAGCCAGTCGTCCCGGCGCGGAGTGCGCGGGAGGCCGGTCGTCGATCCCCGCGAGCGCGCAGAGCACGCGGGCGAGTTCGCCCTCCTCGGACACGGGGACGAAGGCGTCGACCTCGGGCATGGCCTGGCTGAGGGCGTCCTTGTAGCGGGACGGCATGCAACCGGTGACGACGAGCGAACGGCCCGCCGACCCGGACTTCCACTCCCCCGCCACATCCAGCACCACGCCGATCGACTCCTCGGTGGCCTCGCGGATGAACGCGCAGGTGTTGACGACGACCATGTCCGCGTCGTCGATGTCGGCGACCAGATCGAAGCGTCCCGACAACGAGGCGGCCATCCGGTCGGAGTCGACCTCGTTCTTCGGGCAGCCGAGCGTCACGAAGGCCACACGCGGGCGCTTGTGCTCGATGCCGGGCACGGATGCACCCACTCCTAGCGGCGGTTCGTGAACTGCAACGGGATCCCGTAGTCCTTGTTCTTCACGAAAGCGATGACATTCTGCAGCTCGTCCCGGCTCGGCGAGAACACGCGCAACTTGTCGCCCTCGATCTGGACCTTGGCCTTGAACTTCTCGTCGCGGATGTCCTTGTTGATGCGCTTGGCGAGGGTGTCCTCGATGCCGTTNACGATGGTCGCCGTCATACGGACCCAGCCGCCGCTGGCGGCCTCGGGGGTCCCCCACGTGAGGGCCTTGAGGTCGACGCCACGCTTGACCATGGCGCTGCCCAGGATGTCGATGACCTGGCGCGCCACGAAGTCGGAGGGGGCCTTCACGAGGATCGTCGCCGCGTGCTTGTCCAGGGTGATCTCGGACTTGGTGTCCTTGAGGTCGAAGCGCTGGGCGATTTGACGGTCGGCCTGCTGGACGGCGTTGTCGACCTCCTGCATGTCGACTTCGCTCACGATGTCGAAACTCTCGTCCTTTGCCATGGGGGGTGCTCCTTTCGACCTCGCGTACCGACCCTCGGGCCGGTACGGNCGAGGGACTATTCGCTCGCGGAGAGGACGACTTTGGCGTTCGTGGTGGACGGGATCGTGACGGGCTGGCCGTCCCTCGTCACGACGACCGCGTCGGGCTTGCCGACGGTGATCTCGGCCTGCTGCGTGACGAGCCACTCCTTGCTCTGCCCGTCCTGCATGGTGCCGTTGACGCCGGTGAGCCCGTCGTAGGTGACCTTCACGAACGACGCGAGGCCGGCGCGGACCGACACGCGGAGCTTGAATCCGCCCGCGGTGGTGACGACCGTGGTCGTGGCGCCGCCGCTGGCCCCCGGGGAGGTGCCGGTCGTCTCAGCACNGGGTGTCGCGGTCGGGTTGGTGTTCGCTCCGGTGGAGTTCCCACTCACGTAGATGACGACGCATGCGATGAGCACGATGAGGACGCCAACGGCCGCGGCGATGATCCAGACCCGCTGCGGGATCTCGTGCGCCCGCTCCTTGCGCGGGACGACCNCCTCGGCGGGGATGCCGTCGAGGTACGAAGGACGGCCCCCCTGCCCGGGAATGTGGACCTGGTCGGCCGTGTCCTTCTTGTACTGCTCGAGCAGCGGCGCGCAGGGGATCTCCAGATAGCGCGCGTAGCTCTGGATGTAGCCCTTGACGTAGGCCGGNCTGGGCAGCACGTTGAAATCGCCCTGCTCGAGTGCGTCCAGCAGCCGGGAGCGGATCTTCGTCCCCTCGACGACGTCGGCGATGGTCTTGCCCTGCCGACGGCGTTCGGCGGCGAGTGTCTCTCCGACTGTGGTCATGAGGTCAGTCCCTGTGTCTCGGTGCGTGGCGCGCTTCAGGGTGTGATTGTAGCCCAGGTGCGTGTGGCGGCCGTCACCCGTCGTCGCGTGCGTCGTTGCGCTCGAATGCCTTGATGGACTCGAGTTCCTCGATGTCGGCGAGCACCTCGCGCGGTTTGCTGCCGTCGGGCGGACCGACTATCCCCTTCTGCTCGAGGATGTCCATGATGCGGCCGGCACGTGCGTAACCGACCTTGAGCCGGCGCTGCAGCAGCGAGGTCGAGCCCATGCGCGAGGTCACGACGATGTCTGCGGCGTCCCAGGTCAGCGGGTCGTCATCGTCGCCGTCCCCGGAGCCGCCACCGGCGGCCGTGGGCTTGAGGTGCAGNATCTCCTCGTGATACTCCGGTTCGCCCTGCTTCTTGAGATGCTCGACGACCGCGGTGATCTCCTCTTCCGAGACCAGAGCGCCCTGGACGCGCTTGGGTTTCGCGAGCTGCGGCGTGGAGAGCAGCATGTCGCCCAGTCCGACGAGCTTCTCGGCGCCCGACTGGTCGAGGATGACGCGCGAGTCGATGCCCGAGGACACAGCGAAGGCGATGCGGGTTGTGATGTTGGTCTTGATGAGTCCCGTGATGATGTCGGTCGAGGGGCGCTGCGTCGCCACGACCAGGTGGATGCCGGCCGCGCGCGCGAGCTGCGCGAGCCGGACGATCGAGTCCTCGACCTCGCGAGCGGCGACCATCATGAGGTCGGCAAGCTCGTCGATGACGATCATCAGGTACGGCATGGGCTCCATGCCCTCGGGCAGCTTGCCGTCGCGCGACGCGGCGTTGTACTGGGCGATGTTGCGGGCGCCGGCCTTCTGCAGACGCCGCAGGCGGCTCTCCATCTCGGTGACGGCCCACGCGAGCGCGCTCGCCGCCTCCTTCGACTCGGTGACGACCGGGACGTAGAGGTGCGGGAGGCCGTTGTAGAGCGCGAGTTCGATGCGCTTGGGGTCGATGAGGATGATGCGGACCTCGTCCGGCGTCGAGCGCATGATCACCGACATCAGCAGCGAGTTGATGCACACGGACTTGCCCGTGCCGGTCGAGCCGGCGATCAGCAGGTGGGGCATGGCAGCCAGGTCGAGCACTATCCGGTCGCCGCCGACGTCCTTGCCGATGCCCAGCATGATCGGGCTGGTGTCCGGCGTGTTGCCGCCGGTCAGGACGTCGCCGAGTGTCACCGTCGTGCGGTGCTCGTTCGGGACCTCGATGCCGATGAGCGACTTGCCGGGGATCGGGGCCAAGACGCGCACCGTCGGGGTAGCGAGCGCGAGCGCCAGGTCGTCGGAGAGTGCGGTCACGCGGTTGACCTTCACGCCCTTGGCGATCTTGACCTCGAACAGCGTGACGGTCGGTCCGGCGATCCAGGTCTCGACGTACGCCGGGATGTCGAAGGTGCCCAGCGTGGACTCTATGACCTGGGCGGTGGCCTTGAGTTCCTTGTCGGACGCGCGCGACGCGGCGGCGCTCACGGGCGACACGCGCAGCATCGACAGCGACGGCAGTTCGAAGGCGGTGTCCCTGCGTGGCACCGACGCCCGGACGACCGGGATCGTGCCACGCGCGGCCTCGGGGTCGGCGCGGCGTGCGTGGGTGGGCACGGGACGGGCCGGCTCCTCGACGTCGAGGTCGGCCAGCGGCAGGGTCTTGGCGCCGGCCGTGAGTCGCCTGCGCGGCTCGCGCACTTCGCCCTCCGACTCGCCACGGTCGAACACCGCGAGCAGGCTCTCCCACGCGTCCGCGAGCCGGGCGCCGGTGGCGAGCACGATGCCGATCAGTGTCGCGCCTGCGAGGATGACGTAGGTGATGAGCGTGCCCAGCATGCTGGCGAGCAGCCACGCGATGGCTCCGCCGACGTACCCGCCGCTGGTGGATCCGGTCCAGAACTCCGTGGCGCCGACCGGGGTTGCGGTCGAGAACATGGCGATGACCGACAAGAACACCAGCGCTAGTCCCGCGCCGATGGCGACCTCGCTCACCTCTCGACGGTCGAAGACCAAGGAGACGGCCCAGACCAGCATCAGAAGCGGCACGGCGTTGGCACCGACACCCACGAGCGCCACGAGAAGGCTCTTGATCGCNCCGGGCACGGGCGGGACGGGCGGGGCGAACGGCACCCACACGGAGATCGCGACGGCGATGGCCACGACGACGAGCGCTATGCCCCAGATGTCACGTGCGACACCCGGGACCGCGGGCTGGGATGAGGCGCGCGAACGCGGTTTGGAGGCCGAGTAGCCCTTGCCGCGCGAACCTCCGCGCGCTCCCCCCGTGGTGCGCTTGTTCGCCACTTACCCCGTCCTTCATCGGATTCGTGCGGTCGGTCCCCGATCCTGCCCGCCTCCGGACGTGCGAGCGCGCGGGTGCCCCGTGTCGAGAGTATATCGCGATGCGCTGTCGCGGTCGGTGCTACCCGCGGATGAGGAACAACGCGATGACGGCGGCGCCGAGCGCCAGGCGATACCACATGAAGATCGCGAAGGTGTGCTTCCGCACATAGTCGAGCATCCAGCGCATCAGCGCGAGCGACGAGAGCAGGGCCATGGTGAACCCGATGCCCCAATCCACGGAGAGGAGCTGGGAGATCGACGTGTGGCGCAGTCCGAAGACCGCGCCGCCGACGATGATCGGCAGGGCTGCCATGAACGAATACCGCGCGATCGCCTCACGGGACAGGCCGAGCCAGCGGCCCATGGTCATGGTGGCCCCGGAGCGAGAGACGCCCGGCACGATCGCCGCGGCCTGCGCCACTCCGATCCACGCTGCGCGCTTCCAAGTCACCTTCTCGAACGGCTCGTTGCGCGGCGCCCAGCGGTCGATCGCCCACAGGAGCAGGCCGAACCCGATGAGAGTGCATCCGATGAGCCACGGAGCGCGGAACGCCGACTGCACCTTGTCCTCGAGAAGCACGCCGAAGACGGCGCCCGGGACCGAGGTCACCAGCAGGAAGCCGCCGAGCCGAAGCTCAGCCGGNTGGCGCCGCACGACGCCCCGGGCCAGGGAGACCCAGTCTCCCCACAGCGCGATCAGGATCGCGACCGCACTCCCTGCNTGNAGGGCGATNTCGAACTGCACGCNGTCGAGCACCGGGTAGGCGTGCTGGAAGNCGAACGCCCACGGGATCAGCGTCAGGTGCGCCGACGAGGAGATCGGCAGGAACTCAGCGAGGCCCTGCACGAGCCCGAGGACGGCAGCCCACACGTGCCCCACGCTAGACCTCCATGATGACGGGGATGATCATCGGACGCCGGCGCAGCGTCTCCCACACGAACTGTGAGACCGCCTCGCGGACGGCGCGCTGGATGATGCTGTGGTCGGTCACGCCTTCCTTCTCCATGCGCTTGAGCGCCTTGTTGATCCGGGCGCGTGCCTGGTCCATCACGGCGTCGGACTCCGCGACGGGCAACCCGCGCATGACCAACTCGGGCTCGCCGATGAACTTGCGGGTGCGGCCGTCGATCGCCACGACCACGGTCGCGATGCCGTCCGAGGACAGCTGCTGACGGTCGCGAAGCACGACGTCGCCGACATCGCCGACGTTCAGCCCGTCCACGTAGACGACGCCCGAGTCCTTGATGTGCTCGGTGACCTTGGCGGAGGNGGCGGTCAGCTCGAGTACGTCGCCGTTCTCTATCGCGAAGATGTCACGCTCCGCGATGCCGACGGACTCGGCAAGCCGGCTGTGCGCCACGAGATGGCGTGTCTCTCCGTGGACGGGCATGAAGAACCGGGGCTGCGTCATGACCAGCATCAGCTTCAGCTCCTCGGCCGCGGCGTGGCCGGAGACGTGCACGTCGGCGACGCCCTTGTGGTAGACCTCGGCGCCNGTCTTCGCCAGTCGGCTGATGACGCGCGACACGGCCTTCTCGTTGCCGGGGATCGGAGACGCCGAGATGATGATCGTGTCGCCCGCGCGCACCGAGATCGTGCGGTGGTCTCCGTTGGCCATGCGCGTGAGCCCCGAGAGGGGCTCGCCCTGGCTGCCGGTCGAGAGGATCACGATCTTCTCGGGAGGTATGTCTCCGGCGTTGAAGGCGTCGAGGATGTTCTTGGCGTCGATGTTGAGGAAGCCCAACTCACGCGCGATGCCCGTGTTCTTGATCATGGAACGGCCGGTGACCACGACCTTGCGACCGGCGTCGACGGCCGCGTCACAGACCATCTGCACGCGGTGGACGTGGCTAGAGAAGGACGCGACGATCACACGCCCCTTGGCTGCGGCGATGATGCGGTGCAGGGTATCCCCGACCTCGCGCTCGGGACGCGTATAGCCGCGGTTCTCCGCCCCTGTCGAGTCGGAGAGCAGCAGCAGCACGCCGTCACGCCCGGCCTTCGTCAGCGCTGCGAAGTCCGTANCGCGGCCGTCGATCGGCGTCTGGTCGAACTTGAAGTCGCCGGTGTGCAGGACGTTTCCGACCGGTGTGCGGATCAGCAACGCCAGCGAGTCCGGAATCGAGTGATTGGTGGCGATGAAGTCGAAGCCGAACGCGCCGAGGGTCACGTGCATGCCCGGCTTGACCACGCGGAGCTTGGCCTTCTTGATGTTGAACTCGGCGAGCTTACCCTCGATCAGTCCGCAGGTGAGCTTCGATCCGAGTACCGGGACGGGCGTTCCCAGATCGCGCAGCAGGTAGGGCAGCGCGCCCGTGTGGTCCTCATGGCCGTGGGTGATGACGATGCCGCGCAGCCGTTCCCTGTTCTTGAGGATGTAGGAGTAGTCTGGCAACACGAGGTCCACACCCGGGAGCTCGGCGTCGGGGAACATCAACCCGGCGTCGACGACGACCATGTCGTCGCCGTACTCGAGCACCGTCATGTTCTTGCCGATCTCGTCCAGCCCGCCCAGCGGGATGACGCGCAGCACGTTCTTGTTCTTCGCCTTGCCTCTTGTCATGGGTTCTTCTTCCGGACGACACGAAGGTCGCCGATCGGTGGAGCGGTCCTGAGGCGGGGCAACCTTCACCTCGCGCCGGGCGCCGCCGTGGGTCTAGAGCAGACCGAGATGCTCGAGCACGCGCCCGAGTTCGGCCGACTGTTCTGGGGTGGGGGGAACGAGCGGCAAGCGGCACGTTCCGACGGGGAAGCCGCACTGTGCGAGNGCGTCCTTGACCATGATCGGGTTCGCGGTCATGAACAGCGACTTGAACAGCGGCAGCAGGTGGAGATGCAGCGAGAGCGCGCGGGTGTGGTCGCCGGAAGCGTGCGCCTCGACCATCTCGCGCGTCTGCGGGCCGGCGACGTGGCTTGCCACGGAGATCACGCCGGTGCAGCCCACGCCCATCATGGGCAGGGTCATCTCGTCGTCACCGGAGAGGACCTCGAAGCCCTCGGGGGCTCCCTGGACGATGCGGGCGATCTGGGCCAGGTCACCGGAGGCTTCCTTGACCCCGACGATGTTCTCGACGTCGTTCGCGAGACGCAGGGTGGTCTCCGCGGTCATGTTGACGACGCAGCGCCCCGGGATGTTGTAGAGCAGCACCGGGACGTCGACCGCCTCCGCGATGGACCGGAAGTGCCGGTAGATGCCCTCCTGTGGAGGCTTGTTGTAGTACGGGACGACGCACATGATCGCGTCCACCCCGAGCGAGGTCGCCTTGCGGGCGAACTCGACGGAGTCGGCGGTGCAGTTGTCACCGACGTTGGCGATGACCGGCGCGCGGTCGCCCACCGTGTCGAGCACCGCGCGGAAGAGCTCGAGCTTCTGGTCGTAGAAGACCGTCGGCGACTCGCCGGTGGTGCCGCAGACGACGAGCGCCTCGCTTCCCTCGTCGAGCAGGCGCGACGCAAGCGCGCCTGCTCGCGGGAGATCGAGCTCGAGATCGGGGGTGAAGGGTGTCACCATCGCGGTGAGCAGGCGCCCGAACCGGGGATTCGCCATGGTATGTGCCTCGTTCTCGCGGGGTCGGTTCTCGGGCGCGCTGTCGGGCCCGCAGTGTTGGTGCGCTCGTTCGNTGCTCCCATTGTGCCACAGGGCGCACACATACACGCCCTGTCGGGCGACGGCGTAACCATGGCGTCAACCTCGCGAGGCTGCTAGCGCCCCACGATCAACGGGCGGGCCTGCAACAGCCACGTCGTGCCCGAGGCCCTCGCCCACTCGACGCACGCGGGGCCGTGGGTGAGGCTCTCGACGTTCAGCGCGAGTGCGGCGACCTCGCGCACCTCGTAGGGCGTGAGGCTGGCCGCGGCCGCCTGGTCGGGCGGTACCATCCGCTGCACCACGCGCCCACTCTCGTCGATGACGAGGTGGACAGGCTTGGTCTGAACGTCCGTAGCGGTGACCGTGAGGCCGTCGCGCTTCAAGGAGAAACGATCCGGCTTGACCTTGCCTGCTACGATCGCCTCGCCCAGGCCGTAGCAGCTCTNCACGACGATCCGGTCGCGATCGCCGGTCGCCGGGTCCGCGGTGAACACCACTCCGGAGGAGTGCGCAGGCACGAGGTGCTGCAAGACGACCGCCACGGCGACATCGGCATCCGCCAGGCCGGCGGTCTCACGGTCGCGCCACGACAGGTCGCCCCACAGCGAAGTCCAGCAGTGNGTGATGGCGTGAAGGGCCTCGTGGAAGCCCGGCACGAAGTAGGTGCCGTGACGACCGACAAGGGGCCCGGTGACCATGTCGGGTGCGGTGACCGAAGACCGGACCGACACNGGACCGGTGCCCATCTCGTCGAAACGCGCGCGTACCTCCTCGACGAGCTCAGCGTCGAGCGGAGTGTGGATGACCGACGAGCGTATGCGCTGGAGGATCGGGGTGAGCGTGACCGCGGGAGCGGACTCCGGCACGCCGCGCAGGATGGCCACGAGGGACGCGACGCCCGCGCGTTCAGCGTGCTCGCGGTAGGCGTCCGCGGGGATGCAGAAGCCTTCAGGTACGGGGAAACCCGCCACAGACAGCTCGGCCAACGACTGCGCCTTCGTGCCGTACAGTCCCGGATCGCCAGCCTCGCGGATCGGGGCGACGCTCATACCTGTCGCGGCCATGCCTCGACCTTCCTCTCATCGCCGTGCGATGACTACATACTACCCGCCGAGTCCGAACTCATCGTGCAATGCGGAGATCGCCCGCCGCCCGGCGGTTGCCCGAAGCAGNACCGATATCGTGTAGTGCGAGTCCGCCACCTGGAGGATGTCGANCCCGGCATCGGCCAGGCCCGCGGCGACACGCGCCATGACACCCGGGACCCCGTGCATCCCCGCTCCCACGACGGTGACCGTGGCGAGCCCGGTCTCGTAGGCCGCACGCATCCCAAGTGCCTCGAGCACCGTCCTGACGTCGGACAGGCGACCTTCGTCGNACGAGATCGCCAGTGCGTCGCCCAGGGGCGTGAACATGTCGAGTGAGACGCCGGCCGCAGCCATCTCGCGGAAGACCGCCGTCAGTGCGCCCATCCGCCCCTCCCCGTCCGGCAGGGTGATGATGGCCCGGGCGACTCCGTCGGAGGTGCTGATGGCGGTGGCGACCCGCTGCGCGCGCTCCGCGGTGAGGCGCTCGGCCTCCGTGACGAGCGTTCCCTGCGCTCGCGTCGATGCGTTGCGCACCCATACGGGAACGCCTGCGGCCATCGCCGTCTCCGCTGCCGGAGCGTGCATGATCTTCGCTCCCGAGCGGGCCATCTGGAAGAGCTCCTCATACTGCAACGTCTCGAGGACGCGCGCTCCGTCACAGGTGCGTGGGTCGGCGGTCATCACACCATCGACGTCGGTGTAGATCTCGACGGCGAGCGCTCCGAGCGCCGCTCCGATCGCGCAGGCGCTCGTGTCCGATCCTCCGCGGCCGAGCGTGGTGGTCTGCCCGGCGGCGGTGGCGCCCTGGAAGCCGGTGACCACGGGCACCAGTCCCGCCTCGAGCGCGGCCTGCAGGGTCCGCGGATCGACGAGCAGCACCGACGCGTCACCGAAGCGGTCGTCGGTGAGGACGCCCGCCTCCGCGCCCGTCATCGCGGTGGCCGGGATGCGGTTCGCGCGCAGTTCGTGAGCGACGATGACCGCGGAGACGACCTCACCGCACGCGGCCAGCAGATCCGACTCCCTCGCGTCCGGCGTGTAGGCGTCGATGAGGCCCAGGAGCGTGTCGGTCGCATAGGGAGCGCCCGCCCTCCCCATGGCGGACACGACGACGACGGGCGCGCGACCCGCATCCAGCGCGTCACGCACACGTGCGCGCAAAGCCTCCCGGCCCTCGGCCGTGGCGACGGAGGTGCCTCCGAACTTCTGGACGACGACGCGCCCGCTCGCGGGCGCCGCGTCGCTCACAGGCCCATCAACTCCTCGAGCCCGATCACCAGACCGCTGCGCTTCGGGATCTCGCGGACCGCGAGGACGACGCCGGGCATGAACGAGGTGCGGTCGATCGTGTCGTGGCGCAGGGTCAGCGTCTGACCGACGTCGCCGAACACGACCTCCTGGTTGGCCACCAGNCCCGGGAGCCTGATCGAGTGGACCGGCACGCCGTCGACCAGCGCNCCGCGCGCACCCTCGGCCACCTCGGTCTCACGGCCGGGCGCCGCGGGAGTGCCGGCGCGGGCCTCGGCNATCAGGCGCGCCGTGCGCATGGCGGTGCCCGACGGTGCGTCGAGCTTGCGGTCGTGGTGNAGCTCGATGATCTCGGCGTGGGGCATGAAGCGCGCGGCTGTCTGCGCGAACCGCATCATCAATATGGCGCCCACGGCGAAGTTGGGGGCTACGAACAGGCAGACGCCCTCGGGAGCCGCCGCGGCCAGCGAGCGCCAGCGCTCCTCGGCCACCCCGGTGGTTCCGACGACGCAGTGCACGCCGGCGGCGAGAGCCCGCTCCACGTTGGTCTCCACAGCCGACGGGACGGTGAAGTCGACCATGACGCGCTCCCCCGTGCCCGCGAGCGCGGCGTGAAGGTCGGCGGTGGCGGTGATGCTGCCTCCCGCGCCGTCGTCGAGCACGACTCCGGGTGAGGACGGGTCGACGGCCGCTGCGACGCGCATGCCCTCGGCGGCGGTGACGGCGCGGACGACCTCGCGGCCCATGCGGCCTGCGGCACCGGTGACGATGACGTCGATCATCGCGGGACTCCCCTTCTCTCAGATGAGCGCGGCCCTAGGCGAGAAGCGCTTCGATCTCCTCAACGGTGTGCGGCCCCACGACGGCCAGCGTGCGCGGCCCGCCGAGGGTGTCGATCGCGACGCGCTGGATGTCTGCCAGCGTCACGGCCGCGTAGCGCTCGAGCACCTCGTCGATGGAGAGCAGCTCGCGGCCGCCGACCTCCGCGCCGCCGAGCCGCATCATGCGGCGGTTGGTGTTCTCCAGCCCGAGCACCATGTGGCCGTCGACCGACTCACGCGCACGGTCGAGCTCGGCGGCGGTGATGCCGGAATCGAGTACCTTGTCGACCTCCGCGGTGATCAGCTCGATGACCTGCTTCGTGTTCTCAGGACGCGTGCCGGCGTAGACCGCGAAGGCGCCGGTGTCGCCGAACATCTGGTTGAAGGAGTTGACAGCGTAGACCAGACCCCGCTTCTCGCGGATCTCCTGGAACAGCCGTGAGGCCATGCTGCCGCCGAGGACCGCGTTGAGCAGGCCCATGGCGAATCGGTCCGGGGAGTTCGCGTCCACGGAGAGCGAACCCCAGAAGATGTGCGCCTGTTCGGTCTCCTTGGTGGCGACGGCCACGTGGCGTCCGGGCTCGGCGGCGTGCCGCGGACGTTCGGCACGCGCCCCGGTCGGCAGCCCCGCGAGCGCGGAGGCCGCCATCGCCGTGACCTCGTCATGTGCGAGGTTGCCCGCCGCGGCGACGACGACGTCACCGGTGCGGTAGTGCCGTCCCGTGTAGGACCTCAGCTGTGCGGGCAGGAAGGCGCCGACGGTCTCGCGGCGCCCGAGCACGGGCCGCCCCACCGGGTGGTCGGGCCACATCGCCGCGGAGAACAGCACGTCGACCTTGTGGTCGGGCGTGTCCTCGGTCCGCGAGATCTCTTCGAGCACGACCTCGCGTTCCGATATGGCGTCCTCCTCCTCGAAGGCGGAGTCCGCGACCATGTCGGCGAGGACGGCGAAGGCCTCGGGGGCCTTCAGGTCGATCACGCGCGAGTAGTAGCAGGTCTCCTCCTCGCTGGTGAAGGCGTTGACCTCTGCGCCGAGGCGGTCGAACGTCTCGGAGATCTCCATCGCGCTGCGCTTCGACGTTCCTTTGAACATCATGTGCTCGAGGAAGTGCGAGATGCCGGCTTCCTCGGGGGTCTCATCGCGACTGCCGGCGGCCACCCAGATCCCCAGGGCGACGGAGCGGACCGTCGGGATCGACTCCGAGATGACGGTGATGCCGTTGTCGAGCACGGTGCGGTCGTAGAACACGGGCACTCCCGTCGCTGTCGTTCGTATCTTCCTCCCGAACAGTCTAGAGCAAGGCCCGGCCCCGGCTTCCGCTCTCGTTCGCGGTTCGTTGCCGGGGCCGGGCCGTCGTGACACTACGTGCGGGTGCGCAGCCTAGTGCTGGCGGCGCGGTCCGCCGTGTCCGCTGCCGCCGCCGGGGCGGTCGGAGCGCGGACGATCACCGGACGGGCGCGGGGCGCCGCTCGAGGGAGGGGCGTCCGGCGGATTGATCCGGCCGAGCGACACCTTGCCCTTGTCGTCCATGTCGAGGATCTCGACCTCGACCTCGTCGCCGATCGACAGGACGTCCTCGACCTTGTCGACGCGACCCTTGGCCACGCGCGAGATGTGCAGGAGGCCGTCCTTGCCGGGGTAGAGCTCGACGAACGCTCCGAACGGTTGGATCGACACAACTCGACCGATGTACTTCTCGCCGATCTCCGGCTCCTTGATGATCATCCGGATGCGGGCGACCGCTTCCTCGCCGCCCTTGTCACGGCTGGCGATGTAGACGGTGCCGTCGTCGTTGACGTCGATCTGCGCGCCCGTGGCCTCGATGATCGAGCGGATCATCTTGCCGCCGGGGCCGATGATGTCGCGGATCTTGTCGGTCGGGATCTTGATGGTCAGCACGCGCG
>JGI24144J35610_10000287_pt1 | contig 16420 bp, 17 predicted proteins | sample BarGraIncu01121A_FD_35610 | JGI IMG/M metagenome (IMG submission 35610)
CCCTACTTTGACAGTTGAAAAATCCCATTTATCGGGAATGTCTACTATTTTGGCAGGGAAACCAATCTGACAGTTACAAAAAATTAACTCTATTTCTTAACTTTTTGCTATGTTATTCCTTGATTTTGATGCAAAATCAGCTTATTTATTGGGTCAAAATTAGCATAAATATACATTTTTGGCTTGTTAATTCTGATATTCACGGTAACTGTCAAATTCATCAAGCTGTTTATTATGAATTTTGTCGAAGTGGTTTTCAATTCCTTGATCTCATATCGTATCAAAGAAATGAACAATTGAGCTAAAAACCCAATGATTAATGCCCCATAAATGCTATCGTCCGTCCATACGCGTACTGGTTTAATTTCAATCTCATTTTTCATCGAATTAAAAATCTTCTCGATTGAATCCTTTTTTCTATAGGTTTGTAAAGCCTCTTGAAGTGTCAAATCCTCACTTGATTTGATGCAGAAAAATCCTTCTCGACCGTTAATAATTACCATTTCAACGAGTTTTAGAGCTTCCTCTTCACTAAGTTCCATGAGTTTTGTTTGATAAGAATAAGACACATCAATGAGAACATTATTGATACGAAACTTCATTGGCAGCTTTTTATTGGTATCAATCGATTTTTGTATCTCTTTTGCTTCTTTTAATTTTCCCAATGCTTTTCTTGCCCTGGATTTTAGCTGATCCTTCTGCAAGTTCTCAGANAAATAAAAATAATCTGTACTGCCGGGCTTGACAAATTTTATTCCGTAAACTCCTTTTTCAGGATCAACAAGTTCGGCTTTGGATTTATCGAATTTCTTGATCCTTTTATCATCACTTTTGTTCAGTTTCTTAGATGTCAGATATTTCATCTTGTCTGCAAGNATAAGGCCAATATTTGTTTTACTATTTGCTCCTTTATCAAAAGTGATAAGGGAACCCGGTTTGAGCCGGTCATTGATCTGTTGATATGTTTCTGCGAAGTGTTTCATATCATTGAGATTCCCTTTATTCACTGTAATTCCAATAGGAATATTAATAGGACATGCAAGTTCACTTATCCCGACGGTTATTTGTTTCTTGTCGGGTCTATGATCTCGACTATATCCGTGTTTTCCCAATTTGCTTTTATCNCCATACAGAACTANACTTGTCCAATCGAGATTGACATCGGTGTGCTCGAAATTATACTTCTGGAATAATCGGTCCTGGGTATCTGAAATTATTTCTTCTCTATTCTGTCCAATGATTTCGAGTGTTCTGAAGAGTATCGTGGATGGGAAAGAGGGAAAAAAATATGAAAGCATTGGGAAAGATGCTCTCCTCTTCAGCCACGACAGCAAGCGAGTTGTTTATGTGGCAATAGAAGGAAATAAATCGATTGTGGTAGCGGATGAAAAAGAAGATCAGCCATATGATAGCATCGTGGGAGGGACAATTGTTTTCAGCCCAGATAGCAAGCGATTGGCTTATTTGGCTAAAGAAGGTGGAAAGTGGGTTGTAATAGTAGATGGCAAAGAAGAGAATGGAATTAGTGCCCCCATTTTCAGCCCTGACAGTAAACACATTGCTTTTGTTGATCAGGAAGGAAATAAGTCGTTCGTAGTCGTAGATGGAAAAGAGGGGAAAAAATACGATGGAATCGGGAAACAGCCTGGGGAAAACACTTCCGTTTTCAGTCCTGATGGAAAGCGGATTGCTTATGAGGTTTTTGATGGAAGTAACAGGTTCGTAGTCATTGATGGAAAAGAGGAGAAACGATATGGTAATATTGTAGTAACTCCAGTTTTTAGCCCTGATAGCAAGCGAATTGTTTATGGAGCTCGTGCGGGTAATAAGTCATTTATGGTAGTGGATGGAAAAGAAGAAAAACAATATGATAACTTTTACCACCATCCCGTTTTTAGCCCTGATAGCAAGCGATTAGCTTATTTGGCTCGAGAAGGCAATCATTGGTTAATGGTAGTGGATGGCAAAGAGGAAAAGAAGTACGATGGTTATGGTTTATCAAATCCCATATTTAGCCCTGACAGCAAGCGAGTGGCTTATGCGGTTCAAGGAGATTATTTTGGAGTTGTGGTAGTAGATGGAAAAGAAGAAAAAAAGTATAATGGTGTATCTAACCTCAAATTCAGCTCTGATAGCAAGACGTTAGCTTATGGTGCTGTTAATTTTACTAATTTTACTAATTTTCCTGATTTTGAAAATGGTTCAGTGGAGATAGCCAATTTCTTAGTGGCAAACGGAAAAGAAGGAAAGAAATACTATTTCGCACTCCAAAATAAATACGATAACATTATTTCAACGTTCACATTTGACTCTGCTGATAGTCTTCATTATCTTGTTTTAAAAGAAAATGGTATATATTTGGTTGAGGAAAAGATAAGTGATGTTAGTTGAAGGCATAACAAAATTGCCAAATACCTTGGCTCTTTTATTTTGAATATATGCGCCTGAATATAAATACCGGAGGCAGTATAGACAACGAATTTCAAACCCTGAACATTAGCGCCGAGGATGCCCCGAATTTCCAATCCGGCCGGTTTGTTTAATCTAAAATCGGTAAGTTGGGATGTTGTTGAGATATTCTAGTATTATTAATAAACAAACACGCCGGGCGAACGCAACCGTTTCGCGCTTCACATGCGAAACGGACGAACGCCTTTCGTTGAAGCCATGAGCACGGGAAACGAACGGGAAGCCCTGTGCGGCAGAGTGGAGTTATTTCGGATAGAGCGCCAATTCAACAATTGGACCGGACAACGTGCACGATAGTTACATGGGAGGTTGGGCGAAATTGGATAATGCGCATAATCGCGTTTCTCAGTCCACAACAGATGTTTTGACAGGATTCACAGGATCGACAGGATACGATTTTGGTGACTTATCCTGTAAATCCTGTCGATCCTGTCTAAAATCATGAGGATTGCGCCCTCCACACTAAACGGAGCACGCAAAAGCGAATGTGCGCCCGACCGCGCATAATAGCCCTCCTGGAAGGTGTAAGCAGGGCAAAACAACCCCTAGTGGATCGTATTATCGGGACAGTGGAGAAACATACGTAAGAGTTCAACAAATGTATGTGGTTGATTCTACTGGAAAAGAACTGTTAAATAAATCTATCGATTATCCTCATTTAGATAATATCGGTTTGGTGATATTAAATAACCAAACATACAGGACTTTTTCTGAAAATATGACACAGATGTTCATCCCACATGGTACAATCGTGCACTTTTCTTTCACTAGCGAATATGGATGGCCGGCAGGCATGCGTTCGACTTTCAATAATCAAGACATTATATTGGATGAACAACACAATATTACCCTGGCACGATATGATAAAACGAAAATGATATCCTGAGAATAGAATTTGTCCAGATGACACGGATTACGTTTTCTTATCTTCCAATTCCCACAACTCCGCAATCTATCCTTCCATCCTCTCCCTCAAATTCCTCGCCTTCTCCGCAATATCCTTCTTCCCATAGATCCCCGCGATCAATTCTACAGCCTCAAGGTTCCTCGCAGCCTGGTCAAGATAATTCAGAACATCGCCAGCATAGGCATAAACCCCATATTGTTTTTCAAGCTCGCTAATCACACCGTCAGGTGATTTTCCTTCAGCACACAGTTCAATGACCCGTCTTGAAAATTTCCTCTCCGGGCAGCCGCAGTAAGGTGAATCCTTGCATGTGCATGACATGAATTCGCGAACAAAGTTAAACATGATGCGGCGCAGGTTCTCTTTGAGCTTTGAAAAACCATCTGCCGAAAAAACGATATCAAGACCGGCGCCAAAAACCCTTGTGGGGATGTCGGTCCCAAGTGCATCCGATAACTGTGAAGCATACCTGAAATATACAGAAACAAGTGTCTCAAGCCCTGTAACGATATCAAGAGGTTTCTGTTCATCAAGGATCGCGTTCTTGATATTGAACGTTTGTTCCACGCTCAGGAAATGGGACGCAACGATAAACCCAAGTTTCGTGGTGCGATAATCGCCATCTTTTTTTTCGATAAATCCATATTCCTTGAGTTTCCCCAGCAGCCAATCAAGGTCGCCCTTTCCCAGAAGAAATTCATTGATCTTCCCAAGATCGGCCAGAGAATGGGCAATAACGATATTGGAGAGAGTCTCTTCAAGCTGTTCATCATCCCCGTAATCCACGCCAAAATGCTCCAATTCGCCGCGCAGCAGCCTGAATGCGACCTCATCTTCCGAATCACCTTTGCCGAATCTCCTTTCAGGGTCAGCAAGAAGAACAACGGTACCAAGGTCATGATAATCGGGTCTTCCGGCACGCCCAAGCATCTGCTGAAATTCACGCACGGTCAGCCATTCTATTCCCATGGCAAGAGATTCAAAGATCACCTGGGATGCAGGAAAATCTACACCTGCTGCAAGTGCCGCCGTTGTCACAACAACAGGGAGCTCTCCTTTTCCGAATTGCTCCTCCACTTTCTTTCTCTCAGGATAAGAAAGCCCTGCATGATATGGCAGCGCCTTGATCATGAGACCTTCTGCGAGCATATGACAATTCCGGCGCGAATTGGTAAAAACGATAGTTTGCCCGCGGAAACCCTTTGAGGACCTTTTGTCAAATTCCTGACGGGCAAGCCGCTCTATCAGCCGCTTTTTTTCATATTCCGGAGCAAAGATCAGGTGTCGCTCTATGGGAACCGGCCGCTCCTCGAATTCTATTAATCCCGCTTTCAGTTTTTCAGCAAGCCAGCGCGGCTCACCCACGGTGGCTGAAAGGTAGATGAACTGGGCCTGGGGTGCAATGAATTTCAGGCGCGCAATAAGACCGTCGAGCCTGTGCCCTCTTTCCTCATCTTCAAGCGTATGCACTTCATCAATGACGATCGTTCCGATCTCTCCCAGTGAATGTGCGCTTCCTGACCTGATCACAAAATCAACACCTTCGTAAGTTCCAACGATGATATCTGAGGAAAGTGTTGTCCTGATCCCACCGATATTCTTTGCAATCCTGCTTGTTCCCACACGCAGGGAAGTTGTGGCGATGGAAGAATATCGTCTCGTGAATTGTTCATATTTCTGGTTGGCAAGAGCTACAAGGGGAACGAGGAACAGCATTTTGCCTTTCTTGTTCAAGATATTCTGGATCCCGGCGAGCTCTCCAATAAGCGTTTTTCCCGTTGCTGTGGCAGAAATGATTATCTGGTTCTTTCTATCAAGGAGGCCTGCATCCACGGAAAGCGCCTGGACTGGCATGAGTTCTTTCATCCCAAGAAGAAGCAGTTTTTTAAATTCATCACGCAGAGGCAGGTCTTTTACTTTCATCGATTTATCCACTTTGCATGCTTCCATTGTATCGAATCTTGTCAATCCCGAATCAAGTTTTCCCGGACTTAACATGGCAAGCACCCGGTCAAGATTTTTTGTCTTATCCAGGATTTGCAGGAGTCTTTCTTGGCCGTGGCTTCCAAGCTTGATGGATCTTGCTTCCTTGATCAATTCTTTTTTTGCACAATCTTCGCATACCGATTCGTTGTGGAAACGTATCGGACTATTCGTTGTATATTTACCCACAAGAAGGCAAAGGCGGCATGTAGTCGTATATCCATAATCCAGTTGATACGCATCCAGCAATTCCTTAAAGTCGGCTTCTGATCCCTCATCCCCTTCCGCGATAAGAATCTTATCCGCTAGGCGCAGGAGTTCTATGAGTTCCTCAGGCGCCCTGAAGTCTTCCTTTTCGCCCTGCTTTATCCTGAATTTCCCCACGCGCGCGCCTTTCGGGGTGTGTTTGAGTATCAGGGTGCCATAAAAGTTGGGCTCCTGGGAGTTGTCTTTTATGGGGAGGACGATGAGCTTTGATTTCTGGGGGTGGATGATGATGTGAAGCATTATTGAGGTAATTTATTTTTTATCTTAATTCTCTCAGTTTTCTTATTTTTTCAATCCCGTCTTGCGTTTTTGCAAGGCGCTCATAGAAATTGTTTGCCATGATTATTTGTGAGTCTATGAGAGGTTTCACTTCTTTGATCCACACAGAGCGCGGATGAGATTGTACATATTTTGCCCATCGTATTACCTGTTCTGAATGAGTCTTGTCCCTCATGATAACCTCAACCTGCGGATTTGCGCTTTTATCTTTGTGATCTCATTTTCATCAAGCACGTCAGAATAAATGATCCGCAAATGATTTGCATCATCAATATCCTTTTCAGACCTGAGTAGTTCTTCCTTGAAAGCAATGTTCATTTCAATGCTTGAAAAATATATATCCAGCCCCGTCAGAGGCAGTTTTTTGCGTGTCCTGATCTGATATTCGTCCAGTTCATCCCTGGCTAATTTTAATTCCATTTCAGGGAGAAAATGTCCTTTTCTGGTATATCTGACGCTGGTCTTATCTTTCAAATAGTCATCATAGATCACATCCGGATCTTCTGACTGTATGCATTCAAAACCTGCCAGAAGGAGATCATTATGCATTTCTTTGAATGTGTCTTTCCCTATCCTTTCAATGACCAGGTCAATGTCTTCTGTCCCTCTGCTTCTTCCATGCGCGATCGCAACAAAACCTGAAACAATAATGTATTTTGCATGTTTTTCAACAATATCAACAAAGTCCTCAGCAAATTTATCAAGAATTGTCCGTTCTTTTATTTCTCTTTTCATTCAGGATGTTCATTATATTTGCGGGATATTATGTCTTTCCACCTTTCCCGACAATAACTCCTTGGAGATATATGAATTCCTCCGGCGCCCTGAAGTCTTCTTTTTCGCCCTGTTTTATCCTGAATTTCCCCATGCGTGCGCCTTTGGGGTTTGCTTCAGTATCAGGGTGCCGTAGAAGTTGGGCTCCTGGGAGTTGTCTTTTATGGGGAGGACGATGAGCTTTGATTTCTGGGGGTGGATGATGATGTGAAGCATTTGGAGGTACTGAATGGGGGGTGAGGGATATTAAAGATGGGGGATGCGCGGGATTATGAGAACTGCAAAAAAGTAGCATTTATACTCATCAAGCTAAAATATTAATTTTTTATAAAGATATTTTCGTAATGATATTTTAAGAAATGTTTGTCTGGCAAGAATTTATTGGGTAAAAATATAGAATGTTTGTCATAAGGTATAAAAAATCTGGCAGACCCGGAGCATGCGGGATGCACGGAACCCGGACAGGTGCGGAGAACATATCGCAACCTGTGTGCACTTAATTTAAATATATGTTTAAACATATGTTTACTTATGGCAGCCAAGACCATAACCATACGCGAAGACATTTACAGGATGCTCCTCTCGATAAAGGGAGCAAACGAGAGTTTCAGCAATTTTTTTGAACGGCTCGTGAAATCGCGAAGAAATATTGATAAACTTAAAGAATTGAGAGGCTCTGTTGAATTCAGGAATAAAGAAGCACTTTTGAAAGAGTTATCTGATAAAAGAAAGGAGATAAGATATTGATCCTTGCTGATACTGATGTTCTTATTGAAATTTTCGATAAGAACTCAAATAAAGGGGCAGTTGCTTTGAAGAGGATCGAGGACGCCGGGGAAGATATTTCCCTCACATCATTGAATCTTCATGAAATCCTGTATGGTATGTATAAATATGCTGATAAGCAAAAATCCGAGAAAATAATGGTACTTGAGGTTGTGGATTTCACGAAAGAAGATGCAGCTCTCTCTGCCAAACTTGAAGTGAAAGCAGAGAAAAAAGGGAATAAAGTTCCCAGGTTTGATGCAATGATAGCAGCAGTTGCGATAAATAGGGGTTTCAAATTATTCACTTTCAATAAAGGCCATTTTGACGGTTTTGAGGAACTGGAACTGTTCTAGCGCAATTTTATCTCAGAAAAGAAATGTCAACAGATTCATTTTCGCAATTCTACATGTTACAGAAGGGCGATGAACGCCCCCACCCATCTTGTTTCCCACCCCCGCCCCCTCCCGTCGGCAGACCCGGCGCGTGCGGGATGCGCAGAGAGCCCGGACAGGTGCGCAGAACATATCACACCGATGAAGAATGAACGCTTCTTTCATACATCTTTCCAGCAGTCTCTTCGATAAGACCCCTATTCTCAAGCCCTTCAATCCATCTTTCAGGAAAAGATTCACTTCCGTGAAGGGCTCCGCACAAAGCACCTGTTATACATGCTATAGAATCCGTATCGCCGCCAGCATTCACGGCTTCTATGATCGCGTTTTCGGGGTTATCAAAATGCCGTGTGAAACAATAGAAGGCGCAGGGTACCGTATCGAGAACCAAATATGATGTTCCGATCATGGAAAAAACCTCATCAGGATAATTATTCCTCAGTCCAAATGAAAGCTTGATCTTTTCTGCAAGCCCGGTATCATATTTTAAAGTCCTGGCACATGTATCATATATAATATCCGCGCACTCCATTTCATCAAGAGCGCATCTTACCGCTATGGCAACAGCTACAGCGCCTGCGATAGAGGTTTTACTGTTATGTGTTGATATGGATGAAAGAGTGGCATTTGATTCGACTTCATCAAGATCGTCATAAAAAAGACCTACAGGAGCCACTCTCATAGCAGAACCACAGGATGGGATATTGCTCCCTGATTTTTTCCAGCTTATTCCTGAATTTAACTTCTCGATTGCATAAGCACTTGTTGGCCCGACAAAGGATTTCCTTATTGGATCTTTCAAAGCATCTTTTCCCCATTTCGCTATCCTGTGCGAAAAATCAGTTACATCGAATCCATTATTATCGATCAGGGAAACTGCAAGTACAAGCATCTGTTCTGTATCATCTGTATAATCTCCAGGTCTTAATTTGCCGCCCGGAGTTCCCTCTATAGCTTTCCCATAATCTTTTATCCGCCCTCGTTTGAGGATCTTCTCCCGTTTTACACCTTCATTCTGTTTTCCAAGAGCATCCCCGATGGCTCCTCCCAGCATGCAGCCAATGTATTTGCTTTTTGATCTTTCGACGGAAATCATTATGAACCTTATATTCAGATTTAATCCTTTGATTTATTCTTTCTCCTTAATTTCTTTTAATGCTTATCTTTATGCTTAACAAAATGATATTATGGTGAAAAATGGTTTTATTCGAAATATTAATTTCTTATGGTATGTTGGGACTTCTTCTCATAAGTCTCATTTCATCAATCATACCAATACCAACTGAACCTGTGGTTTTCGGATTACTTGATGTTGGAAAAAAACCGGAACTGGTATTGATCGTATTGATAGTGGGTTCAATTGCTGGAGCATATATTGGTTATCTTCTGGGAAAGTATGAACTAAGAAAGATTATCCCGTTCCATAATAGAGAGAACGAAAAAATGATGCAAAATCATTTCAGGAAATACAGCGCAGCGCTTCTCCTTATCTCCCCATGGATCCCTATCGTAGGAGACCTTGCCCCGATGGTAGCAGGGATTGAGAACTATGAAACCAAAAAATTCCTGGTGGTAATTTCGATCGCAAAAACAATAAAATGCATCGGGATCATATATTTATCCATCAAAGTTGTTGATTGGTGGTCTCTTTTCATTAAATAAACTAATTATTTAATAGAATATCCTCAAAGGTAAAAGCATTCCTGACGCATTCTCCGCAGGATGTCATGGCAATCCCCCGAATGAAATCTGCGCTTGTTATCGATATTGCATGCTTGCAATTCGGGCATTTATAATGTTGTGTCGATTTCATATAAACCACCATCCTGTAATAAGGTAAGACGTTTTGTCCCATTTAATATCATTTCGTTCTTTCCATGTTGATAGATTTTGTTTTATTGCCATAACTCCTCACGTCTCATTTTTTTCCAATGACCTGTTGTTATATTTGATTTTGTCACATTCCATTAATTTAATACTATCCGCACTTGCTCCGGTTTTTTTAAAATACAGATAAGGTTAATAATGTATTTTGAATTATAATAGTTATAATGATTATATAGTTATCGCAGTTTATAATCTTTTATCGTGATCTTAATGAATGATTGATCTCCTGACTTTTATCTTGACGCACTGGAAATTATTAACGCATTTCGATATCAAGACAGGTAATTTTCTTCTATTCATTCAATTCTTTTGACAGGATTAACGGGAGAAACAAAATATGCAATCCGCTCGTACCCAAGTCTTTCCTGTTTATCCTGTCTTAAATTTCCATTTTTTTTATTTTTCACAATACATTTTAAATTAGTTAGCTATAGCCTGCAAATTTTGGTTAAAACCTAACAATTCAAACTATACTTTGCGGATTTTGCACCCTTTAGGGAACAAAAAACAAGCACTGCAAAGTGTTTTTATGCAAAATAAATTTTGTTCTTCACTATAATGTGGTGCCTTGCCTGCTCGAAAAGGATGGCGGGGGAGATGTGATGAACAGGCTTTGGTTACTTCTTTATTTTGAATGCCTAAAGCTTATTCTCATCTGCAAATTTCACAAGCGCCTCACCCAGAGTCCGTACGTATTTTGGATTAATATTGAACCGCCCGCGCTTCTGTCCGCTTCGTTCCTTGGCGATCTCCACATATTCTTTTTCAGTCTCGAACTTATCGCTTTTCTGCATCGTGATGGTCATGAACCAGCCGGAGGCCATTTTAATTTCTGTGAAACTTTTCTCTTCTTCGGTCATAAAATTTCTACACTTCCTACAATTGCATCGACTAAAACCTTATCCCCTGTTTTTATGGTATCAACAGGATTCTTTTCTACATTATCAACAAGCGGTATATCTGAAATGATAGCCCCAACCGCAACAATAGGCTCAGCCTTTACATTTATCATCGCAATCGGAGCCGTCCCGTTTTTCTTGAGCTGATAAATTGCATAAGAGCCAACGGTCGAACCCTTTCCACCAGGAAAAACAAGCACTTTACCGCTTATACTTTTTCCTTCAAGTTCATGCCCTTTTTCAACAATAATCCCTTTTTTTACATCCACGCTTCCCAGAAAGGAGATCGCCTGAGAGGTAACAAGGGCATCGCCTTGCCCCCTCCCCCGTGAAACAATATGCGCTTTGAGTATTGTAGTCATTTCATGTCCAGCATTTGAATGATCTTATCATGCAGTTCTTTATTTTTTGTTCCTACAATGGACAAACCCGACACTTGCACGTTATTCGTTAAATTCATGCCTAATAAGTCTGTAAGAGAACCTTCAGACTCTTTCAATACCAGAGCTGATGCCATGATATCATAACCACTCACAAGACCTCGGGTGTCTATGAGCCCGTCAAGTGTCCCTTCTGCCACAAAACACATATCAAGCGCAATGCTTCCCAGCGCCCTCACGATAATTGATTTTTCAAGTTCTATCAATCCACCCGGAACAATAGGAACGCCATAAGAATAGACCGACACAACAGGTTTTGGTCTGGAGCCTCGTTTCTTCCCGGATATCCGGGTTCCATTTAAAAAAGCGCCTTTTCCCTTCTGGGCAGAATACGTATTTCCCTGGATATCACATATCACAGCCATACTGATATCATCAAAGGTAGCGATATCGGTTTTGTCAGTATATGCTATGGAAGTGCAGAAAAACGGTATGCCACATGTGGCATTTGTCGAGCCGTCGATCGGATCGACCACGAGCATGAACTCGGGATGATTGCCAACAACACGATCACCAAGCTCCTCCGAAATTATCCTGGCAGAAAGATCCCGTGACAAAAGAGCAGTATCAAGCGCTTTTTCAGCCGCCATATCCATTTTACGCGTGATGTCCTTTGGGCGCTGCACAAGCATTTCGCCATAATCCACGTTTGTCTTAATGAATGAACTTATTGTATCCCTGACCTCGATCCCAATTTCAACCAACGTTTCAATTCTCATGTATAGTTAATCCAAAAAATGATATAATGGCGTTTACTGCTTTTTCTGCACTCATATCCGGTTTCATCCTGTCACTATCAATGACTACGATCGGATTGATGGGTTCTTCATAGGGAACATTCACACCCGGTACATTGGCGCCGGACCGTGCTGCTTTTATATAGATCCCTTTTGGTGAGAAAGCGGCTTTCCTGTGCGCTTCGCGTTCCATGCAAGTATCAAGTGGGCAGCGGATAAATATTTCTGCAAATTGGGGTATAAGGCTTCGCGCAGTGTCACGATATTTTCGTTTATTGGCAGTAGCATCGATAAAAACGTTCACGCCATTTTCCACGAGTAATTTTGCCATATAAACGAGGGATAAATAAACAATATTTCGTTCATCATCCGTATATTTTGGTACTGGCGTGAGAACTTTTCGTATTTCATCAAGCTGAAGTATCTTTACTTCAATGCCTTCGTTCTTGAGGATAGCCGCTGATCGGGAAGCGATCACAGTTTTGCCGCTTCCCGGAAGACCAGTGAACCACACAGCAAAAGCCATAATATCCTAAAAATAAGAATTCACGTTCTTATAATCAAATTCTTCGCTATCCAGAATATTATTTATGAAGTTAAAGATCTTTGTCCGGACATCTGGATCAAGATTGGGATACCATATCGGGCTTGCAACAACAACACTCCTGAAAACATAGAAGGGCTGGATGACCTTCAATAGTTCTTTATCCCCGGTTCTTTTCAGGTAATTCTCAAAGAAGAGCTCATACATTTCCTTAAATGGTCCTTTGAGTTCCCCGTATTTCTGGAGAGAATAGAACAGATAGTTCATCGTGATAGAGGAAACATCATCAGCAGCCTCCCCCCATTCACCCCTGCTCCTGTCAAGGACGGTGAAATCAGCCCCTTCCCTGAACATAATGTTCCAGGGGTGGAAGTCACCATGTGTCATGCAAAGGCGATAGGTCTTGCTTTTTATCTTATAACGCCAGTCAATGCATTTCTTTTCTATCTCACACAGGTCACTCCATTTTATGAAATCAAGATCATCCGGATAGCTGTCTGTCAAACCCATTATACATTCGCCATGTCCCACAAGATCCCTGATCTTCCTGATATACAATTCTGGGTCATCATGTTTTATTGTGTGGATGTCCGCAAGATATGATGACAAAGCGCATGTCCTGTCCCTGTCAAGAGATGTGCTCTTCCCGTCTGTCTTTATCTTTTCAAGGTCAAGGAAATACTCTTTTCCTTCTATTTTTTCCATTAAAATGAAATATTCTTCTGCTTTTCCTGATGAGAAGAGCTCACCTTCATGCGAAAAGTAGCCAACGTCAAGCGACTTTACATGTTTGGGCAGCCTGTTGAATACCGAGTTTTGCCAGATGAGAATTTGCGCCCTGTCGGAAAAATGGTCATGACCGAAACCTTTCTGGATCCGCATGGATGAGAGTACGACAGAATGTGCTTTTCCACCTGCTTCGAATTCGATCAGATACGGCTTGCCATAACCAAAGCCTTTTACGCCTTCTTTTACTTCTTCCGGCATTGCCCCAAGCTCGCCGACCTTGGTAACTTTCGCGCTGCCGTATAATCCTTTCAGATAATTCTCAACTGCTTTTACCCGGAGTTGCATCTTATGTACCCATTGTCCACGAATGAAGATATTTATTCTGCTCTTCTGTCAATGTTTCGATCTCGATGCCCATGGATTCAAGTTTAAGTCTTGCCACCATTGTATCGATCTCCTGTGGGACTTTGTAAACCTGGTTTTCGAAGGTATCTCCCTTTTCTGCGATCAATTTTACGGCAAGAGCCTGGTTCGCAAAGCTCATATCCATGACTTCAGGAGGATGTCCGAATGCACTTGCAAGATTTACAAGCCTGCCCTCAGCCAGAAGATAAATACGTCGTCCGTCTTTCATTGCAAATTCCTGTACGTCATTCTTTATCTGGCTTACTTTCGTAGATAACTTTGTAAGTCCAGGGATATCTATTTCTACATTGAAATGACCTGAATTGCAGACAAGTGCCTGGTCTTTCATGACCTGGAAATGCTCTTTCCTGATAACGGAGATATCTCCCGTTACGGTAATAAATATGTCCCCCACCTTTGCAGCTTCCTTCATTGGCATTACCCTGTAGCCGTCCATAACAGCTTCAAGGGCTTTCCTGGGTTCTACCTCAACAACAACCACATTTCCGCCAAGCCCGCGCGATCTTGACGCAACGCCGCGCCCGCACCAGCCATATCCGGTCACAACTATTGTTTTTCCTGCGAACAGGACATTTGTGGCGTTCATTATCCCATGTAAGGTGCTCTGTCCCGTACCATACTGGTTATCGAACATCATCTTTGTTTCTGCGTCATTCACAGCAACGACCGGGTATTTGAGTGCGCCTTGCGCCGCCATTGCGCGAAGTCGGATGACTCCTGTCGTTGTCTCTTCGCATCCGCCTTTTATATCTTTTATGAGGTTTGTGTGCTTTGAATGAACAAGAGCGATTGTATCTGCGCCGTCATCAAGCGTTACATGCGGCTTGATCTTCAACGCTTCTTCCAGGCATTCGTAATACTGCTTCTCGTTCATACCCTTTATCGCAAAGGTTTTTATCCCTTCAGAAGCAAGAGCTGCCGCCACATCATCTTGCGTGCTCAGAGGATTTGAGGCGGTGAGCGCTATATTTGCACCACCAGCTTTCATGGCATAGATGAGATTTGCCGTTTCAACAGTAACATGGAGACATGCTACCACATTTATGCCTTCAAGGGGTTTTTCCTTTTCGAATTGTTCCTTTATTTTTGAAAGTACGGGCATGTGCCTGCGTGCCCATTCAATTCTTTGTTTTCCTTCTTTTGCAAGGTTTATATCTTTTATTATATGATCTTTCATTATTATCACTCAATTGAATTTCTAAAACGGATTTTAAATGCTTCAGATATTATTAAACTTGTTGGTTTTTTGATAAGATTTATACTCATGTGATTAATAGATATAAGTAAGGCAACAAACAATAAAGGAGTGATCAAACATGGAACATTCAGGATTTAAAGATTTAAAATTATCAAGAGAGATACAAAAAGCAATTACAGATATGGGATTTGAAGAAGCTACTCCGATCCAGAGCCAATCAATTCCCTTTATGCTGGAAGGAAAAGATGTGATCGGACAGGCGCAAACAGGCACGGGAAAGACAGCAGCCTTCGGTATTGCAGCTATAGAAAGAGTAGATCCTAAAAATTTGGCTGTGCAGGCCGTAATTTTATGTCCCACAAGAGAGCTGGCTATCCAGGTATCAGAAGAACTTAAAAAACTTTCAAAATATAAAAAAGGCATTGAGATCCTGCCTGTTTACGGCGGGCAACCCATTGACCGACAGATAAGAGCGTTAAAAAAGGGCGTTCAGATAATCATTGGCACCCCGGGCCGTGTTATGGATCATATGGAACGTCGGACTTTGAAACTGGAAAGCGTAAAAATGATCGTCCTGGATGAAGCAGATGAAATGCTGGATATGGGATTCAGGGAAGATATTGAACTCATTATGAAAAAGGTCCAGAAGGAAAGGCAGACCATTCTTTTCTCTGCAACTATGTCAAGGGCTATTCTTGACCTGACAAAAAAGTACCAGACAAAGCCGCACATGATCAAATTGGAAAATAAGGAAATGACTGTTCCTAAAGTCGAACAATTCTATTATGAAGTCAAATCGCAGTCAAAGCCGGAGGTACTTTCACGTTTGATCGATATTAATGACATTAAATTATCACTTGTATTCTGTAATACTAAAAGACTCGTGGATGAACTCGTTGATAACTTAAAATCACGAGGGTATCTTGCGGATGGACTGCATGGGGATCTGCAGCAAAGGCAAAGAGACATCGTCATGTCAAAATTCAGGAAGAAAGAGATCGAGATCCTGGTGGCAACCGATGTGGCAGCCCGCGGAATAGATGTGGGAGACATTGAAGCTGTTTTCAATTATGATATTCCACCTGATGATGAATATTATGTCCACAGGATCGGAAGAACAGCAAGAGCAGGAAAAGCAGGGCGTGCATTTAGCTTTGTGACAGGTAGAGAAGTATACAGGATAAGGCAGATACAACAATTCACAAAATCTAAAATTATTGCCCAGAAAATTCCTTCTGTAAGTGATATCGAAGAGATCAAGACAAACTTGATATTAGAAAAAGTTAAAGGGATCGTTGATGCCGGGCATCTGGGAGAATATAGTAATATGGTTGAAAAACTCAACCTGGAAGATTATACTTCTTTAGAGGTTGCTGCTGCCCTGTTAAAGATGCAGTTGGGCGAAGGCGGAAAAGAAGAGGCTATTAAGAAAAAGAATTATCAAAAGCACACTAATTATTGAATATAATTAGAAGAAAAAACAAAATCTGCCCTTTGACTTAAAAAGCTATCCCATTTTTTTTAGATTTCTCCATCACTCTATTTAGTCTTTCGATAGCGATATTTATATGAATGTTCTGAAAAGTTCCTTAATTTCAGTAAATACTATGCACAATCTGATTTTATAACGTGGGGTAGAGGGGTAGAGAATACCACCGGACTTGTCCGGTGGATGAATCGGCGTGCTTCGAAGCACAAGAAAGAAAGACTAAACAACAGGA
>JGI24144J35610_10000313_pt1 | contig 15929 bp, 17 predicted proteins | sample BarGraIncu01121A_FD_35610 | JGI IMG/M metagenome (IMG submission 35610)
GTTTGTTTCGGCGCCGGTTTGGGACTCCCCAACCGGCGTTTTTATTTTGCCGGGCGCTGAAACTTATTTGTCTCGCCCACCGTCTTAGGAAACAGAAGCGACCGTGGAAACGGTCTTAACAAACGGCCACGGCAGGTTGATTTTTGAATGTGGAAATGCCGTTTGTTGTCTGATAAAATGGATTTTGGATTATGAAACTACATGTTTTGACTTTGGCGTTGGCGGCTTCGGCAGTCGTGTTGACGGGATGCCAGAATCCCGACGGCACGCAAAACAACACGGGCTCGGGGGCATTGATTGGCGGTGCGATGGGAGCAATCACTGGCGCGGCCATCGGCGGTTCGCATTATGGCGGGCAGGATGCGCTGATCGGCGCGGCGGCGGGAGCGCTGGCCGGCGGCCTGATCGGCAATTCCATGGATCAGGAGCAACAGGCGCGTTTGCGGGCGCAGTCGCCGCAGACTTATGTGCGGGTCGAACAAGGCCAGCCGTTGGGCGTGGCGGACGTCAAGGCGCTGGCGGCGGCGGGCGTGGGCGACAACGTCATCATCAGCCAGATTCGCAGTTCGCACACGGTCTATCATCTCAGCGCGGCGGACATCATTGATTTGCGCAACGCCGGGGCGAGCAACCCAGTCATTGATTTTATGATCAACACGCCCAGTTCAATCGGCGAATCTTCAGCGGTCGCGGCGCAGGCCGGCACGGTGGTCGTCACCCAACCGCCGCCGCCGCCGCCGGTGGAAACGGTCGTTGTCGCGCNCGGACCGGACTACGTCTGGATAGACGGCGAATGGGTTTGGAACGGCCGATGGTTTTGGGTGGGTGGTCGCTGGGGTTATCCGCCTTATCCCCATGCCGTTTGGGTTCGCGGCTATTGGGGAAGAGGGTTTCATGGTTGGTCCAGAGCGCCGGGACACTGGCGTTAATTCCCGCGCACCAAAGCAGCGCGCAGACAGGTCCCCATTCTCCACCGCTCCTGCCAAAGGATGGCAGCCGTCCCGCGGAGCGGGATCAGTCCGCGCTGATTTTAGCGCTGGGCGGGGTTCAATGCAGAGGCACAAAGTAAGTTTGCGCTGACTCACGTCGGCGGCTACGGCGCTCGCAAGGTGGATGCAGTTTCAAACATACCTCCCGACAAAAAACGACTTGGACCCGATGGTCGGCATTGCACTTGCTGGAGATGATAACAGGATTCGGGCGGTGGCCAACTCACTACGGCTCCCCTAAAAAAACGGGCCGTTTCTCCGACGCCACTGCCTGAATCCGATATTTGCCGCGCTTTAAACGGGGAATTTTTTGAAACCGGGAGGGTGAGCGTCCTCGCGAACCGTGACTTCCCGGCAAACAGGGCTCGTCGGGAGCCTCGCCCTTCCACACCCGCCGGACCGTTTTGTTCCAGATGAAATGTCAGTTAACAACCCGCTAAAAAAGCAGCAGCCGACGCCTGCCAGGTCGTAGCACCTGGTGCGAAGACTGGTGAGGAGGCTCTGAATGATCGTTTCCAGGGAAATTTGAGCCTCGTCACCTCCACCCTCCGTCCCGCATTGCGGGACTACGGAGGACGGGTCGGCTGCTACGAGCGAAGACGTTTTTGAACGGACTGTTAAAGCCGGTCCTTGCGGTTCAATGCCGCCAGGGGTATCGGCGCCGCAACGCCGGTTCGAGAAGGTCCAGGGTGGTTTCTGATTCATCGTCGTTCCAGGTTTGATCCGAGGCAGCGGTTGGAAGCGCGAAGGGATTTCCAGTCATTGCCTTCATCCGGCCCTCCCGGGTTGCCAGCCGGTAGATGCCGAAGCCAACCAGACCCGCAACAACGAGAATTGAAAAACACACCACAATGAAGCCAAGTTCGGCGAGTGCCCTGCGAACGGCAGGAAAAAAAAGACTGATAAGCACAACCAAGCCCGTTAGTTGGGCGACCAACCCAACCACATCAACTTCCTGTCTTCGGTGTACCATTTGACCGCAAATGGGCACGTTCCATGCCAAATGCGACGGGAACATACGAAAAGCGGGGGTATCGCGCCGCGCTGTCACACGGTTGCCTTTTCCTGCTTCGCTGAAGCATTGACAAAATTAATGCGCCCGGACAGTGTTCGGAAATGAAGCAGACACTGAGCGTATTTTTCCTGGCGGTCGCTTGGTTTGCCGGCGGCTGCGCCTATTATAAAATCCAACCCGTCCCGGCGGCATCACTCAAGGATTGGGGCAAAACCAACGGCCCGCGGGAGGGATACATTTTCTACCAGCCGGAGTTGTATTTCTCGGCGACGATTTTAACGGAGTCCGCCGATGCGGGCGGCGACCCGCAGACGAAACAAACTGTCACGGTGGCTCCCCTCTATTTACCGAACTATCAAAAACCTTTCCGGGTGACGACGTGGAATTTTCTGGCCAAATCGGATTTCACCTTCAACTTCGAGAATGGCTGGAAGTTGACGCAGATTTCGGACAAGGCGGACAACGCCGTGGTGGCCAACACGCTGGCGGGGCAACTGCAAACCATATTGTCGGCGGCAAAAGGCACGGATTCTTTCAAGCTGGCAGCCGGCGCTTCCAAAACGCGTGTCATCCTTTACCGGCCCATTTTCGACAGGAATGGATACATCGAGTCGTTCAAGGAAGTCGGGGCGACGGAGACGAAATGATGGGGGGAGGTTGAGGGCACGCCGCAACGAGCGTGTGGAAACTTGTTTACTTCGCCGCCCGACGAAATATATTGGCGCACTGTTGCCGACGTGGCGGAACTGGCAGACGCGCCAGACTCAAAATCTGGTACTCGTGAGAGTGTGTGGGTTCGACCCCCTCCGTCGGCACCATCTAAATCAACGCCCCAAATTTCCGTTTCAAAGCCAACGGGCAGGAAAAGCCGGCGGTTTGAACACGCGCGCACACCACCCGCTTGACATATTATCGTGAAACGATAAATTGAAACGGTGATTGCCAGCTTCGCTTGCCGGAAGACAGAGCGGTTGTGGCAGCGGCGGCGTGACCACGGCCTGCCGCCGCAGATTGAGCGCGTGGCCTTGCGGAAGCTCACGCAGCTTGATCGCTCGCGCGAACTGCGTGACCTGTCCCTGCCGCCCGGCAACCACTTGGAAGCCTTGAAAGGCAACCGCGCCGGGCAGCACAGCATCCGCGTCAACGACCAATGGCGTGTTTGCTTCCGCTGGCACGGTGAAGACGCGCACGACGTTGAAATTGTGGATTATCATTGAATTTATGAAGACCAAAAAAATTGACCCGGTGCATCCCGGCGAAATCCTGTTTCACGACTTCATGGAGCCGCTGGGCTTGAGCCAGTATGCGCTCGCCAAAGCCATTAGCGTCACGCCCATGCGCGTGAGCCAGATCGTGCGCGGCCAGCGCGCCGTCACCGCCGACACCGCCTTGCGCCTCTCCCGTTATTTCGGCACGCGCCCCGGCTGGTGGCTGGACTTACAAACGCATTACGACTTGGAAACGGCTGCCGACAAACTCGAAGCCAGCATCGCCCGCGCGGTGAAACCCTGCGCCTTGCGGCCAATCCCCGAACTTGTGCCCGCGTGAGTCATGGCTCACGCGCCGCAACATCCGCACAACCCTTGCTCGCTTGGCGAGAACGAGCAAACCCCTGCCAAGATTGGAAAGCTGATAAAACGGCTGCCGAAAATTCGGAGTTTGGGGATAGAAATTTGCGGGGATCTCCCTGGATTTTATCAGCTTCAAGAAATCTTGGGCAAAGAATTTGACGTATAGGTTTCTAGGGGAGCTTGCGCAACGAATCGAGCAAGCCCCGGCTCGCCGCGACAGGTGAATTGATTTGAAACAAAAACGGCGGCGCGGGGCAGGTCTGCGGATGTCCAACCAACTCAGGGATTCTCGGTCGCATGAATTCCGCTCGCTACTTTATCCGGCGCGAGGACGACGAGCCGCCACGCACGCCGCGCGACAGCCCCTTCCAGTGTTTCGACGTGAAATGCCTCAAGTGCGGCTCTTATCGCCTTTGCCTCACCAGCGACTTTGACGAAGCGGCCGGCGAACTGCGTTTGACCCTGACGTGTTCACGATGCCGCCAGTGTGAGGTTTTGAAGGTGCGCTGAGTGAAACACTTTGAAATTATTTAACCCGCCGCGCGCCCCGGCCATGCCGCTCACCCTTCGTCATGCGCCGAACCTTCGTAAAGCACCCGGCCTGTGCGCTTGCATACAGCAATGATGGACGCCGCTTTCAACTCCAAAGGGTTGTCCGGATTTTTATAGACCAGCCAGACCTTGCGGCCCGCCAGCTTGCCTGTCGGGTCATATACGCACCAACGCGCCTTCGCGCCGTCCCGCACCGCTGCGCCTTTGAACATCCGATTCAAAACATACTGCTGCGCCCGCTGCCGCGCTTCAGCTCGCGTGATGAATTGCTTTTTGCCGCTGCGCGGCTTCGGTCGTTTGACCGTCTTGCCAGCGACAGCTTTCAATTTTTTCCGTGCCTTGCTCATGTCAGGCTTGATTAAAATTCCAGTCGCAAATCCATTTTCCCGCTGATCTTTTGCAGTTCCACGCCGCTATTCCAAGGACATAAACTTTTGTTTGTTGGCCAGCCACCATTCCATGTCCTTCCCGGTCGGGTCCGCCTCGGCCTGCGCTTGAAACTGGACCGACCAAGGGAGATCGGGGTCGAGCGGGCGTTGGTCAATGGGAACGCCTTCGGCGCGAAGTTTGTCCCAGACAGATTTCATCTCCGCCAGTTTCTCATGCACTTCTTCCAACTCCATAATCGCAATGAATTGACTGAATCCAAACCGACTAACCGAGTTTGGCCGCTTCAACAATTTTGTCGAATTCCTTTGGCGTGCGGATCATCCGAAACAGGCAGCGGCCCGCGCTGCGTTCCGCCCACAAATTTCCCAGCCGCTCTTTTTCGTTCGTGTCGGGATTATCGGCCAGGTGTCCGCCTTTGTATTCCACCACGAGAATCTTCCCGTTCTTCAACTTGCAAACGAAGTCGGGATAAAACCTGTCGGTGCTGGTTTGAAGCCAGAACGAATGCAATTGCTGTCGCTCCAAATTGCGCATCCACCATTCGACGCCGTCCTGCTCATCAATCAGCTTGGCGCACAGGAATTCCTCGCGGTTTATCTCGTCGTCCAGATCACCGACCTGCTCGTAGTAATGCTTTGTAAAGTCCTTGCTGCGCCGACACACCTCGCGGCGCGGATAATTATTCGGGTCGTAATTAAAAACGTAATCGCCGCCGACACGCACTTTGGTTTGGGAATCTGCACCGAACAACGCCCGCTGATATTCCTGCCGCCGCGCGGCGCGTTCGAGTTCGTTGATGCGTGCCTCAATTTTCCGCCGCAGTTCAAACCGCTCTTTCACCAGTCGCCCCAGCGCGAGTTTGCCTTACAGCCCGGTGATGACGCCATCGAGATAGGCACGAAACTCGTCCTGCTCCAATCGCGGGTGCGGGATGTTCCGGTCCAGCCACGAAACCAGCCGCGCTTGCGTCCAGTTTTCCAGCACTTCAATCAACCGCAATTCCTTCGCCAGTTCCGGCATCCGGCGCGTGATGACTTTCCCGTCTTCCACATCCACGATACCAACCGACTCGGACGGCTGACCGGATTCGAGCGTCGGCAAATCTTCCGCCGTCGGCGGCAACGGCAAATGCCAGCCGACTTCGAGCCATTCCGCTTCATCGGGCGAAATGATCTGGCCGTTAAATTCCAGCATCATTTGCGGCACGGCGAATTTCTCGCCGCGCTCTGCCGGGGCGGTCATAATCCTTTCGTGATGCCCCAATTCAGCGGCGGCGGCGCGAATGATGTCTTTGCTGTCCTCCTTTTCCACGGCGGCAATCATCGCCTCGACCGCCGCTTTCGTCGGGCGTCCAGTCAGCGTTACTTCGCGTTTCGCGGCATCGTGCTTCGTGACAAACTCGCGCGCGGTTGGCGGTAATGCCTCCACCGGAAAATTCTCCGGCAGCGTCATTGTCACGGAACGTCGGCCTTCCGCGTCATAATCCAAACCTTGTTGCCGCTGCCTTGGCACAAAGAATTCCCGCGCTTCCTTCTGGTTGAAACCCGCGCTCTTGACCAGTTGATCGCGCAACAATTCCGCCGCGACAAAGAAATGCGGCGACCGCACGAACGCATACGCCCGGTTCAACGCCGGGCGCGTTTTCCTTTCCGCCTTCGGCATTCGCAGGATGCGACCGAGAATTTGCTCCACCGCCGTCGCGCTTCGCAGGTTTGCGACCGAGCAAAGCACATAGGCGAACGGGCAGTCCCAGCCCTCCTTTAGAGCTGATTGCGTGATGACATATTTGATTGGGCAATCCTCCTGGTTCAAATCCACGCCGTCCAAGCCGCGCTCCACGCCGGTCGCCACCGCAATTTGGGCTTCAGGAATGTAATGTTCCTCGCGCAACGCCTTCTCGACCACTTCCACCGTCAGCGCGTCGGGACGATCCTTGTCGTGCGGCTCGGCTTGCAGCAACAGGATTGGCCGAATGTATTCGCCCTTAACTTTGCGTTCCGCCTCCGCTTCCTTCTCCAACTCGCCGCGCATCGCAATCGCGTTTGCCAAGACCTCTTTGAAACCCGTCAACGCTTCCAGCACGATGGGCAGCTTGATCATGTCGGCGGCTTTCAACTCCGCCGCCGAGACGCTGTGCAGGACGTTGCTGGGATTGTCCTCTGTCTCCGGCGTCGCCGTCAGTTCGAGAATCACGCGCGGCTGGAAACGCTCCAGGGTTTCCATGCTCGTATCTGTGCGGGCGTTGTGTGCCTCGTCCACAACCACGAACGGACGCCGCAGCCGCAGCACGTTCGCCAGCGAATGTGGGAAGCCGCGCGGAAATTGTTCCTTCATCTCGCGCGGGATATGGTCAAAGTGCGTCATCAACTGCCCGCTGTTCTCATACACCTTACGGCCCTCTGGGTTCTGCACGCGGAAGGATTGAATTGTCGCCACCATGATCACCGGCCCTCCGTTCAACGTCGCCGGTTTCACATTCAACGCCTCCGCGCCGTCCAGAATTTCCACTGCGCCAAGCTCATCGCGTAGCGTGTCGCTCAACGGATGCTGCCGGTCGCGCATGGCCTTGAGCGTCTGCAAACGGATGGCTTCGCTCGGCACGAGCCACAGCACCAGCGGATGTTCCGTGTCCAGCAACTCGTCGCGCACCACCTTGATAGCCCGCGCGCCGATCACCGTCTTGCCGCCGCCCGTCGGCACGCGCAGGCAGACGAATGGCATATCGGACGGCATCTTTTCGCCGTTTGGCAGTTCGTGAATCCGGTTGTAAGGATGTCCCGCGCCCCAAAGCTCGCTGGTGGTTTGCAGGAACGCCTGCTCCGGGTCGTTCAGCTCGCGGCAGCGGCGCAGGTAGCGCCCCAGCGATTCGAGCACCTTGTTCTGATAATCTTTATGGCCGTAGCGGTCGCTCATGTGATGCGGATGCTGTAGGGGATTTGTTTGAAGTCCACGCCCTCGCGCCTGAGCCGCGCCGGACTCAACCGCTGCGACGTGCCATAGACGGCCAGTCGCTCCACGCGCTGCCCGCCGCACGCCGCACGCAGCAGCGCGAGCGTGGATTGTGTGAGCGCGTTGCCGCCGTCCGGCGACTTGTCTTTCAAGATGCCGTTGTAAAGCAGGCAGACGGCGCGGCCATTGTGAATGCCGAGAACGGGCGACTTGGCGGACACGCGCTCCCTGGGCAACGGCTCGCCCGTTTCCGTGAAATAAACGTGCCGCGCCAGATCGGCGAAACGGACGGACTCACGAATCTTGCCGGTCTCGTCGAACAACGGCTCTCCCAGTTCGCAGAATCGGAAGCCACCGCCCAAGCCTTCAACTTTTTCGCCTTTGGCGTTGGTGTAGCCTTTGGCGACGCGTTTGACTCGCTCAGCGGTGATGTCGCGGGCAATCTTTTCATCCATTTCAATGAGGATGAAACGGCGATTACCCCCGTCTTCGGTGTTCTGTTTAACAACGGCATGGCCGGTTGTGCCCGAGCCGCCAAATGAATCGAGAATCAGGTCGTTGTTCCTTGTGCACATGCGCAAAAACTGCACGATAAGCTCAACGGGTTTTGGCGTTTCAAACAATGCGTGGCCGCCAAAAATCTCTTTTAGTTCGTTCTTGGCTTCCTCATTTGTTGAAGCATCTTTTGCAAAGAGAATCGTTTCGGGCGTGAGACCTCGCTCTTTCTGATGTAGGAAAGTCTTAATTCGCGGAACATTATTGCCGGATTCACCAAACCAGATTCTCTTGTCCGCAATTGCCTCGTTCATGACATCTTCGGTGAAAACCCAGCATCTACCGCTCGGAAGTTGGTGTTGTTTACCATTTGGAGCTTTCAATACATAAAATTGCGATTTTGTTCCATGTCCAGCCTGTGCTGTAGCTGGGTCTGATTTCCAAGGCCCGCGTTCGTCGTTATCTGGATTCTTATATCTATCCAGCGCCTCGGTATTCATGGGCAGCAAGTGAAATCGACTTAACGCTTGATTGGCGTCCCGCGCAAACGCGATTACGTGGTCATGTCTTACGGAAACCGTTTTTCTGTTTTCTCTATTCTTCCGTTTTTCCCAGATGAAATTAGCAATGAAGTTTCCAGCACCAAGAATTTCATCCATTAACAAACGAAGCGAGGCGACTTCATTATCATCAATGGAAACGAATATCACGCCGTCTTCGCGAAGGAACTGTTTGAGAAGAACCAACCTTGGATACATCATGCAAAGCCATTTATCGTGGCGGGACAGGTCTTCGGCTTCCCGGCCCACAGCTTTGCCGAGCCATTCGCGGATGAGCGGGCTGTTGACGTTGTCATTGTAAATCCAGCCTTCGTTGCCGGTGTTGTAAGGCACATCAATGTAGATGCACTTGACTTGGCCAGCGTAGTAAGGCAGCAGCGCCTTGAGCGCGACCAGATTGTCGCCCTGCACAATGAGATTGCCCGCGCCCGGCTCCCCCACGGAAAGCTCCGGCACGTCGCGCAGCAGGTGGAAAGGAACGGCGTTGTGATGGTTCACGACCGCCTCCTTGCCTATCCAATGTAAAGACGGCATGGCTGAAACGTCGCGCGCGAATCAGCCCTGTCTGCGGGATGGCTTCCTTGAAGGGGCCGGTACCTGAAAAATAATGGGGCGAACCTACTCACGCCCCACTACAGGCACCGGAATGCCTTCAAAGGAACGCTTTCGGCGCGCCCCGATGGGGCGCGCTCCAAGCGCCGTCCTTTGATGCGAAATTTCCGGTTTCGTAGTGAACAGCAGCCGAAGCTACGCGAAATGATTTTGGTTAAATTTTTTCTGGTCGTTTATTTTTTGACTGACGTGGCGAGATTAGCGCATCCGCTGCACGTCGTCAGCAATTTGTTCGCGTCCGTCTGGCTCAGTCACCAAACAGTGACCGGCAAGCGCGACCGGCAGCCAGAGTGGATTCCGCTGCCCGGCAAGATCAGCGACCAACGGGACGCGCAGTGCTGTAGCGTGCTCGCGGCTCAGTGGTGGAACCACGGATTGGTCCGCATTTCCTCGAAACATTCCGGGAGCGTCATCCCGCTGCCCAATACCATCCACTGGTCGTTGTGCCGGCGGGCCCAAATGTTCCAGGAGTCGGGACCGAAGTAGCCAAGCCGGGCAAAGGCGCTCTCGAAAAACGGTGAGAGAGCGTTTGGACCCGGGCAGGCATACTTGGCGATGAACTGTAGATACGCCCCATGCCACTTGGTCGAGAAGTCCACAATGTAGTTGAAGCGTAGATCGTCCGGCGGCGGTTTGATGGTGGGCTTGTAAAATTCGGTTGCGAACTGGCCGGCCTCGCGTTGCAGGCTTTGCTTCTGCCACTTTGACAATTTGCATTTGGGCGGGATGTCGGTTCGCATCCAGACGTAGTTTCTTGGCATGATGGTGTTCGTTCTCGGTTCAGCTTTCGCCGCCTTGCACGAGCGAGAGCGAGGGGTAGCGATTGCGGTAAAAGCAGCCTTTGTGGCAGCGCAGCAGGAACGCCAGCGCCCGATCCGGCGGCAAGTCGCGCAAGTGAAACGTCTCCAGCAGCGAGGTTGCGCCGTGCTCGCGGACCAGCCGCTGCACAAACGCCGGGCTGATGCACCGGTCGCTCACGAAGTGCCGGAGCGCGTCCCGCTCCGGGTCGGATAATCCATCACCCTGTTTCCGCAGCCCGGAAAGAACGTGATTGAACCCGAGCATGAACTCCACGCCCTCGTCGGGATTGTGGAACGCGCCGATGCCTTGATNGTGATCGAGAAATTCGCGCGGAAATCGCATCGGGGGGCGCGGCTTTTCCAGGCCGCGTTCCCGCATGACCCGGCGGNCGTGCTCCTGGTCCGCCGCGAGCCAGAGGGTTTCCATCCGTTTCTGCTCCGCCNCCGCGAGCGCCAGGCCGTCGGGATACACCGCCAGATCGCCGCCGCAATGGGCCACGAACTCGTCGTGCTGCTTGCGGTTGGCGGCTCTTGCCTGGGCCGCTTCGTCGGGGCAGTAGCGGTAGGCAATGCCGGGGTGGCGTTCCAGCATCGTTTTGCGGAGGTTGGCTTCCTCGTGTTCCGGCACATTCTCATAAGGCCGCTGTTCGCCCGACCAATACCACTCGCCGCGCCAGGGCGTCAGCGAGCCAAACACGACCCCTCCCGGCTGGAACGGGCAGCGCGGCATGTTCATGCGGACGGTGTAGGGCTGGCCGTTGATGAGGTTGCGCAGGATGATGCGCTCGGTTTCCTCCCCGCGATCCTGCCGTGACACCACGCGGTAAAACGCGGCGTGCCGCTCATACCAACTCCGCAGCGTCGCGCGGTCTTTCGCCGACACGTCCAGCGCGCCGGCCAGAATGTCAATCGCGCCCAAGCCCGACCACCCCGCGCTTTCCTGGCAGATGAAATCGTCGGTGACTCCGACGGTTGCTCCTTCATCCTGCTCGCTGACGTAGTTGGCGAAGAACCACCGCAGCAAATAGGACTTGGTGCCCAGCCAGACCAGCTTGCGCTTAATCTCCCAGCCAAAGCGCGAGGGGCCAGCCAGAAAGTTTTTTACGCCAGAATCCGCCGGCACCCGGACGAACCGCTCCGTGAGGAACGTCCCGGCCATGTTTGCGAAATGGAGCAGATTCGCATGGTTGGGGCTGGCGCATATCTCCGGGTTCATCTCCATCCACAACGTCCAGATCAGATATTGGATTCGCCGCAGATCGAATCCGTTGAGCACGTCCGCTGAACTGTCGCCGACGGTCAGCGGGAGCGGCGTGCCGAAGAACTCCCGATTGTAGTTCTCCAGGCTGCGCCACAGGCCGGAGTCCGCGTGGAGGTCCTCGCCAAATTCTACCAGCACGGCGACCAGTTCGCTCAAAGACTCACCCGGCCAGACCACGGAACGATCAGGAAAGCCGCGCTGGCTCTTTTCCAGCAATCCCCGCAAGTCCTGGGCAATGTCCGGCAGGTATTTGTCCGCCCGGCCCGGCGGACCCGGCGGACGGCTGGCGCGTAGAATTTCTTTGACGGCAACGCTCATAAATCTGTCAGTTTTGAATAAAGAGGATTCAGCGCCGGCCACGCGGCAGGCGCGGAGCGTTGGCGGCTTGCGCAACCTTCACGCCTTTGACTTTCAGCATGACTTTGGCAACTTGCCGCAGCTCATCGTCCGGCACTTTGGTCGGGAGCAGTTGCGCGAAGCGGCCTTTCATTTCGTCCATCTGCGGGACTTCGGATTCGCCGAAACCGAAAAACTTTCCGTTGCCGCTGCGGATGATGGGCAGGAATTTTTGTTTCTGCCCGCTTTGCGACTCGCCCATGAGAACCACGAACTCGCGCCGGTCAAACGCCTCGGACGGCGCTTCGGTCATGTCGAACTTCTCGCCGGGCTTGGCGAACTTGGCCCAGGCTTCCAGCGTCATCACGGTCGCGGTCGCGGCGTGGGCGATGCACATGAGGCGCACGGTCGTGGCGAAGTCATCCTTCGCGCCGTCGTCGGCCAGGTTCTCCGGGATGAACATGACCGGGCCATCCGCGCCGATCAGGAACAACGTCGGCGGCACCCGCCCCATGTTGCGCATGGAATAATTCGCGTAATGCTCGGCCTGTGCGAGCAGGTCGTCGAGCGTTTGCAATTGTCGGGGCATTTGCACCGGCGACATGATGCGACAAGAGAAGCCCTTTTGTAAAATTTTCCGCGCTCACCAATCGGTCACGTCAACTCACCCCGCCCGCCGCGAGCCACCCCCCCACCCGTCTCGTCTGTTGTTACAATGTTGTTACACTCAACGCACGTCTTGGTGCGTTTTGGTGCGCGATTCAGTGTCTTGACCGTCACGTGGCGAAGATGCAAAATCATGAGTGTTCATGGTGTCACGATGCAGGTTTACGCAGGGTCACGAATGCCTCTAGTTTGGCTTCGACCCCCTCCGTCGGCACCATATTTCTCCGGATTTTCTGGATTGTCAAAAACAAGGCTCAAAGATTGGTTTTTCAACGCCGATTTTGTTGGCGCAACCCTCCAAACCAGTCACACAATTGAAGAACATGAATTGTTCGCCCAACTTTTTAAATTGGCTGCGCCAGGGGCGCGTTTTTGCGGCTTTGTTTGGGCTGTTCTTCACTTTTACCCCGGTTCTGCCAGCCGCAATCATCAGCACCAATTCACCAACACAGCCGTTGACAGCCGGGCGCATCGCCGCGCTGCCACGCGCACAACAACCCGTCTGGAAAGAATATTTGGAGCGTTCGACCAGGCAGTTGCGGGCTGACCAGGCTTTTCTTCAGGCGGAAATGCGCCAGCACGGCATCAAGCAGCTTGGTGTTCCACCGCCAGGTCATTCGGCGAGAAGCATTCCTTTGAACAACCCCGCTTCCTGGTATGGCGAAAGCGAGGCGAGGCGCATCGCGGACATCGTGATTTCGTTTCAGACTCCGGCCGGAGGCTGGAGCAAAAATCTGGACCTGACGCAACACCCGCGCGCTCCGGGCGAAAGTTTCACCGCCAACAACAACTCGCGTTACCTTGACAAGACGGACTTTGACATATCCCGCGATGCCCATTGGGACTACGTTGGCACATTCGATAATAACGCCACGGTCACTGAATTGCGTTTTCTGACGAAAGTCATTACCGCAACCGGAACCAATCAAGCTGAGCCTTATCGCGCGGCATTTCTGCGCGGTCTTGATTACATTTTTACCGCGCAATATCCGAACGGCGGCTGGCCTCAAGTGTGGCCGCTCCAGGGCGGTTATCACGATGCCATCACCTACAACGACAACGCCATGCTGAACACACTTGCCTTGTTGCGGGACGTTTCCGGGACGAACAGCGAATTCGCCTTCGTACCGAAAAAATACCGCGCGCGGGCGGCGGCCAGCCTTCAGCGCGGAATCGCCTGCGTGCTTGCCACCCAGATTGTTGTGAATGGCCGCCGCACGGTTTGGTGCCAGCAACACGATCCGCTCACACTGCAACCGACTTCGGCCCGCAATTATGAGATGCCGTCACAGACCGGTGGCGAAAGCGCGGAACTCATGATGTTTTTGATGGAACAGCCCGCTCCCAGCCCGGAGATCGTCGCGGCTGTAAATGCCGCCGCGGCGTGGTTTGAAAAAACCAAAATCTACGACCTGGCTTTCAAATTTGATCATGATGACGGACGTCACCTCGTTCCCGCGCCGGGCAACGGACCGATTTGGGCCCGCTATTATGAAATCGGCACTGACCGTCCGATTTTTGGCGACCGGGACAAGACCATTCACGACAACGTGAACGAAATCTCGGAAGAACGCCGCAATGGTTATTCGTGGTACAACGACACCCCAAAGCGAATGCTCGAACACCATGCCGATTGGAAAAAACTCCACGCCCAATAGAATTTTGTTTGCCCACCGGCCGGGTGAACGCGCAATTTCTACGCCAACAAGCTTTGAAAGCTGAAGCGTCAAAATCGGACNAACTTNCANCTNAAACGCGCATGGCCTTCAAACATTTTACGAAACAAACGCAAGGCGTCGAATTGCTCCAGCGTTCGCTCGCCCGCGGGCGGCTGGGCCACGCCTACCTGTTCGCCGGGGATCAGCTCGAAGAGTTGGAATCGCTCGCCCGCACGCTGGCCAAAACGCTGAACTGCCAGAACCCCGTCAAAACCGGCGGCGTGACGACCGATTGCTGCGACGCCTGTTTGAGCTGCCGGAAAATTGACCACGACACCCATGCCGACGTGCATTGGGCGCGGCCTGAGTCCAAATCGCGCATCGTCACCGTCGAGCAAACGCGCGAGTTGATGCGCGAAATCCAACTCAAACCCACCGAGGCCGAATACAAGGTGGCGATCATCGCGGGGGCGGACCGGCTTAATGTTCAAGCCGCCAATGCTTTCTTGAAAACGCTTGAAGAACCGCCCGGCAAGTCGGTTCTGATTTTGCTTTCGACCGAGCCGCAGCGGATTTTGGAAACAATTTTGTCGCGCTGTCTGCGCCTGAATTTTTTCGGCGAAGGCACCCGATCGCTTGACCCGGCGCAAATGGAATGGCTCGCGCATTTTGACGCGCTGGCGGCCAATGAGCAAAAAAGTTTGCTGGGGCGCTACCGGCTGCTCGACGCGCTGCTGCAAAGGCTCGGCGAAATCCGGGTGCGCGTGGATGAGACCCTGACCGCGCGCTCGCCATTGCAACAGCACAATGAAATCGAAAAAGACTTGCGCGAAAAGTGGGAGGACGAACTGGCTGCGGCCATCGAAGCGGAATATCGCCGCCAGCGGGCGGAGGTGCTTTTGCTCGTGCAATGGTGGTTGCGCGACGTGTGGCTGCGCACGCTCGCCGCCGGCGGAAGCCTGCTGAAATTCCCTGAAATTTCCGGTGCGGAAGCCGTCGCCCGGCGCATTACACCACGGCAGGCATTGGAAAATTTGCAAACCCTGGAGCAAACCCAGCGGTTGTTGCACACCAACGTGCAGGAAGCGCTGGCGCTGGAAGTAAGCCTGCTCAAACTTCGTTTTTAACCGGTTGCGAACGAAATCTCGCAATGAAGTCTGAAAAAAAAATCACCGGAACCGGGTTTTACGCGCTCGTATTCGGACTGTTTCTCGGTCTGGCGATTTTGAAGTTTGGCAATCCGGTCATCCTCGACCAAAAAATCACGCCGCCGGTTTCGCCTTCCGAATTTTGGGCGGACGCCTGGCCCACACGTTGGGGCAACTGGATTCTGTTGCCGCTGGCACTGACGGGCGCGGCGCTTGTGTTCACGAGCAAGCCGCGCTGGCCGGGAACGCGCTGGCTCTGGCTGCTGCCGTTGCTATGGTTCGGCTGGCAGCTTCTTTCAGCCACGCAAACAGTGGATGGCAATCTCACCGCAACGACGCTTTGTCAATTTGCCGGATGCCTAGCTTGCTATTTCATCGGCGCATTTATTTTCCGACGCGAACGCGCATGGCATTGGCTGCTCATCGGTGTGCTAATGACGTTCGCATTTTGCCTCGTTCGGGGAATCAACCAGCGGCTGTTCGAGTTCCCGCAAAGCCGGCAAATGTTGTTGGAAGGAGCGCGCACCGGCTGGACAAACCTTCCGCCGGAACTGTTTATGGAGATGAAACGCAACCAGGTCATCATCACCACCAATGCCGTGGACGTGCCCAATCCGGCCATCCTCGCCAAGTTTGCCAAAGGGCGCGTCATGGGCACGTTGGTTTATCCCAACGCCTTGGCGGGCTTAATTCTGCTGTTATTACCGGGGTCGCTCGTTTTGGCGTTCAACAGCACAAAACGACTGCGACCACCCATTCGCGCGACGGTAATCACACTGACCATTTTTCTGGGTGGCGCGGCATTTTTTTGGACCGGCTCGAAGCTGGGCTGGCTGATTGCAATGGCCATCGGCGGCGCCTGCTTGTTTCGTTTGCCGTGGCCGGCTCGGTTGAAATGGGCGGCCTTGACCGCGGTAATGGCGATCG